>Ga0207016_1057_pt1 | contig 24417 bp, 33 predicted proteins | sample Alteio_BWMinCont_54_FD_153469 | JGI IMG/M metagenome (GOLD analysis project Ga0207016, IMG submission 153469) | Enriched cells from forest soil in Barre Woods Harvard Forest LTER site, Petersham, Massachusetts, United States -... | ecosystem: Environmental > Terrestrial > Soil > Temperate forest >...
GACTTCGCCAGACTGGAGAGAAAGCTCATAGGTTCCGAATCGCACGACGGAGTTAGGCCGCAGGGGTTCCATGGCGCCTTTGGGTGTAAGACGGAAGTCTAGCACTGCCGCGCACAGACTGTCGGATCCAGGATATCCGCTGAGTTAACTCACCAGCTAGCAATTACTTAGCAGGCGATGGACTGGATATGTGGAAAAAACCCGCAGTTAATTGACGCCAGACCAAAGACGCGTCAGATTGCCATACGACGCGGGGGCTCTGGTATTTCGAAACAGGGAAAACATATGTGGATGAGGTCATGCGCTGTTTGTAAAGCACTTTTGCACAAGCTCCGATTGTGCGATTCCGTGCGCTGTCACTGCGGATGGATATGGCAGGGCTAGTGGAGCTGCAGGCTGATTGATCGTACGCAACGATTCTGGAGCAGGTAATGAAAAGTATTGGATCCCGTGTACAACGAATGGTCGGATTCGGAGCTTCCTCCGCCCAGGTCGATCAACCGTTGGCCGGGTTCGAAGAGCTGGCCATGCCCCTGTTCGATTCGCTTTACAACTTCGCGCGCTGGCTTGTGCACGACCAGAATGATGCCGAGGATCTCGTCCAGGAGACTTACCTAAAGGCGTTACGAGGTTTCGGGTCGTTTCAGCCTGGCAGTAATTTCCGAGCATGGATATATCGAATCTTGAGGAACACCTTTCTAAGTTCTCGCTCAACAGTCGAGCGGCGCATGACGGTTGCGATGGACGAGGAGGAGGATTCCCCAGCTTTGCCCACAACTATCTCCACGCCTGAGTCGCTGCTGATCGAGCGTTTCAGCAACGACGCAGTTCAGTGCGCAATCGAGCAATTGCCAGTCATCTTTCGCGAAGTCATTTTGCTATGTGATGTTGAAGATGCGTCCTACCGGGAGATCGCGGAAACATTGTCGATCCCGATCGGAACCGTCATGTCGCGTCTGGCCAGAGCCCGGAGGACAGTTCGCGAGACAGTCTGTAAGCAAGAAGTCTTACACGCAGCAAAGGTCTGACTGGAACTCGGCAGCAAACTCTGTAGAAAGGAAAATCTTATGGCTACCGCCACCTTAGCAACAACGTTGAAGTCTCCGATGCCAGAGCCACGACCGGCTCCAATGGAACGGATTCTGGTCATCGAGGACGATATTCCTTTGCGGAAGGTTCTGCTGCGGCTTTTCTCCTCGGAAGGATATGATGTCGATATCGTCCCAGATGCCCGGGCTGGTCTGGAGATGCTGCGCCAAAGAGCACCAGACGCGGTGATCCTCGACCTACTGCGCCCGGGATCTTCGGGCTGTGACCTTTGCAAGAAAATTGCAAGTTTGATTCCTGGTCTGCCTCTTGTAATTCTCAGCGCGAGCTCCGATGTTGCGGACAAGGTCCTTCTGCTGGAAATGGGTGCCGACGACTACGTGACCATACCGTTCAGCCCGAGGGAACTGATTGCGCGTCTGCGTGCACTCATCAGGCGTGTATCACGCTTCAGTCCGGAAGATGTGTATGCCTTTGACGACGTGACGGTTGATTTTTCCAAGACGGAGATCACTCGCGGCGGTGAGAAGATCACGGTCACCGCAAAGGAATTCAAGACACTGGAGTTCTTGACCAAGAACCCGGAACGCGTGATCTCGCGGGATGAGCTTCTTGATAAAGTTTGGGGCTACCAGGACTACCCCTGCACACGCACGGTAGACAACCACATGCTGAGGCTGCGACAGAAACTGGAAAGCGATCCTTCGCACCCCTCACACTTTCTCACAGTATACGGTCTGGGATATAAGTTCGTGCCTTAAATCACTGTGTCAGCCTACCGATTGGAAGTGCGAGCCAGATCAAGAGTTTTCTGGTTTTCGCTAACTCCACAAAGGCAGGATATTCGACAATCGTTGAGAACTGGCCCTCCCCGCCGCACATTACGGGTAAAAATGAGGCAAGCACGTGTTCGTAGTGCTTGCCCCGCAAAGACTCAAGTTTAGAGAGAGCTGAGGAACTCGAACAGCTTGCCCCGCTCCTGCGGAGTCAACTGTTTGAACAGATTCGTCGAGTTAGCGGCCTCCCCCTGGTGGCGAAGAATCGCTGACTCGAAGGACTCTGACTTCAAATCGTGCATGAACCGGGATTTCGTGCGCACACCCCAAAGCGGGGCCGTCCGCAATTTGTGTTGCGTATCTTGCGGTCCTCCCTGAACAATACCGTCTCCGGTTCCCACATCGTGGAGAAGGAAGTCGCTAAAGGGATGAATGATCTTGCTCCCTAGAGCGTCTGGAATGGTGAACGTTCCGCCATTGATTATGGTTCCGGGAGGAGCGGTTACGATCCTACCCACGTGGCAGATGCTACACTGAGCCTGGGCAAACAGCCTTTCACCGGCTTTCACTTCGGGCTTATCGACCAGCACTTGATCGCGCGGCGGAACCAATGTGCCGCGGATGAACTGAGCAAAGTGGTCAATCCCGAACAGACCCGTCTTATCCGCTTTATCCTCGGGATCGGGAGTGGTTTTACAGACAGTGGTGATGTCCACTGGCTTCAGGCGGTTGGAGATGCCGACCTCGTTCAGGTAGGCGTCGGCGGAGAAGGAAAGAATGCTGCCGTGCTGATCCTTCCAACCAAACCGGCCCACTCGGGTCTGTCCAGGTGCCTCCAAGATGGCCACTTCGACGGTCTCTCCGGCAATCTTCCCATTACTTTTTTTCGGTTGTTCGGCGGCAATGTCAATCAGTGTCTGGTCATCAATGGCCTCGACAAAGCCGTCTCCCAGCGTGTTGAGCGCGGCTCGGAGGGTGCGGATGTTTTCGGTGGCCGGTAGATGCTCCTCCGCCTGAGGGCAGATTGCACGATCGTTAATGAGCGAACGGTTTGTGATCATATCTTTACCATGATTAATAAAGATCGTCGGGTTTACGAAATCGCCATTGGCATCGAGGTGTCCCGCTCGCACTTCGGTGACTTGGCTGGGTCCACCGGTGCCGGTACCCTGATGGCAATCGGCACAAATCGTAGCGTTGTGTAGTGGGCCGAGCCCACTGTCGTTTCCTTCCCGGGATTCGAAATTTGCCTGGTCAAGAGCAAATGTGTCATTGGGCGGCTCGGGAATGCCGTTGCTGACACTCCTGGAGCCGGGATGCTTGGAGAGCGTGGGTGTTTTGAAACCAGCAGGCGCCTCGGTTGCCTCTGGCGTTGCGGGCTTCTGTGCTGACTGTTGCGCCAGACCAACAAGGCCAAGACCAATCAGGCCGAAACAACATACGACGAGAAGAACGTTCTTCCTGATCATGGAATGGATTTCCTCCAAAGGTATTCGTTGTGACACCCATCAGGGTGTGGTGAAGGGGCTCAGCGCGGGTGCAGCCACCGCCACAGCCCCGCTGAAATTCTGGCTCCTAACCCTTTAACTGGGTGGTGGAGTAAATATTCTGTGGAAAAGTGTCTTTAAGTTGTGTCTTAGCGGCGTTCATAGGAGTTGTCTGTCAAAAAGGTTCACGGCGTGACCGAGTTAACCGTGGGCACGACGAGGAAGGTTCACGAAAAACTCAACGTTTTCGTCCAGCGACCCTGTTGACTCTACGAACTGGTGGCTTTGAACAATTTCGCGAGACTATCGATGTCCGCGGCGCTGGCGTCGCCGATCACGAAAAAGCGCAACCCGCCCTGATTCCAGGTCTCCATGTTGAATGGCAGTTTCTTTTGCGAAGTAAAATTGTCGTCCAACTTTGCTGGCAATAAACGTTCCTGGAACACGAATACAGAAATATGGTGCTTGCGCACATCATAGATAAGATGCGCGCCCGGCGTTTGTTCCAGATAAGTCATCCGGCCGCCAAGCAGAGAGAAGTCGGAGTTCTGCAGTTCCGGCAAACTAAATGCGAAAGGGATTTTTCCCTGGAACCAGGGTTTCACCGTATGCCGATCGGTGGAGATCACATCTACCGGCGATGAGCTGGCCAGTGTCGCCACGTGCAAATCTGCAATCTCACTGAAAACCTGACCCCCGTCCCTCCGAGGTTCCACATAAGTCGAAGTCAAAGCGGCAATCACAAGGATGAAGGCTGCGGCTGCAGCGAACATCCATACTCGGCCCAGATTTCGTTGCGGCTTGGGCGCGATGGACAGTTGCACACGCTTGCGCAACTGAGTGCTCGGAGTGAAACGTCTTCCAGCAAGGTGAATGGTGCGCTTCATCTGTACGCGCGCGACCGTGTCCGCCGAGCAAGAATGGCAGCTGCGGACATGGCGATCGACCATATGCATCTCCGCCTGCGGAAGCTCGTTATCAATATAGGTATCGAGCTTTGCCTTCCAAGACTCACAAACCATAATTCGTCCCCTTTGTAATCGAGGTCACAGCTCCGCGTTGCATCTGCGGGCGCAGCCGCTCGGATAATGTTTTCCGTGCACGCGACAAACGGGACATCACTGTTCCTATAGGAACCGACAGCGTTTCCGCAATCTCCTGATACGACATCTCCTCCACCTCACATAAAAGAAGGATCTCCCGAAAGTGCACGGGGAGCTCATCCATCGCGCTCTGCAGCAGATCACGGTTGAACTGGTCAAATAGGTACGTCTCCGGCGTGTCACGCTCAACTGCCACGTCAGCTCCGTCCTCCTCGGGATCGATAGGCACGGTCATCGTGGCTTTCAGCCCGCTGCGAGAGGTCAGGAACGTGTTGCGCAAAATGCGATACATCCAAGCCCGAAAGTTACTTCCCAGCCGGAAAGACCCGAATCCTTTCAAGGCCTTGGCATAAGTTTCCTGGACCAGGTCTTCGGCCTCTTCACGATTGCGTGTGAGCCAGTGCGCGAAGTTGTACAACTGGTCGAAGAGCGGCATGGCCAGTTCTTCGAACGAATCGAGTTGAAGGTCCGCGGTTGACACGTCCAATTGATATAACTGCCGGGGGCGCGCTTTATTCCCTTATAAAGAAGAATGTTTCTGCGGAATGATCGATGGCTCGGAGGACCTTGGGCAGCTTTTGGAGCAATATTTACGACCAACTCTGGGCCGACCATACCACCGTTTATAAGTGGCGAGAGGATGTGTGGTGAGAAGACGCTTGTTGCCGCTCTCGGATACGCCGGTACTCTACCGCCCGGAGTCATTTACGCTCGGCTGCGGTCTGCCCAAGATAAGAACTGTTTAAGTCAAGCACAGACTGCTCATGATTTCCGACCCACCGATAAACTACGCGGGCTTCATTTGTCTCCATCGGCAATTCCCCCAATGTCTCAATAGCCATAGCTAACCTGCTTTGCACCCACACCAGAGCAACCGGCGTAAGGATGAACAGCAGGACATTGGCGACCGCTTCGACCAAACTCCTCATAGGGATTCCGAGTAATCACTGATCACTTGATGAGAACTAACGTCCCCTAGCTAATATTCCATTGGAGAGGATCAATTCTCGTGCCGCTCAATCCATTGTCGAGAAGGAATAAAAGATCCACAAATCCGTTATCTCCCGTGAGGCTCGTTTTGAAGGAGACGGATGATGAACAAAATCAGAACCAGCAGGTTTATTGAACTCAGCACAAGCACAGTGGCGCTTCTTGGCATTGTGTTGGTTGTGACGGCTAGCGGTGCATCGGCGAAGGAGCACAAGCCTAAGGGAGCGGGTGCTGGCAGCCAGGTGGTCGCTCACATCTCATTTAGCGGACTATCGGCTGTTGACATGGCAATGCAGAAAAAGGTTAACGACAAATATTACGTCTACGTGCAGCACTCAAAAGACCAAGGCATCTCGATTATCGATGTGAGCAATCCTGCTCAACCGAAAATGGTAGGGGTAATCCCATGGCCCGATCCGGGTGCTTCGGGCAGGATGAACCTAACCGGTGATTTGGCGATCATTTCCGAGAGCGAGGTGCTTCCGATGCACAGCAGCAGATCCGATGATGACCTTGTACTTTTGGACTTGTCGAATCCGGCGGCTCCTGAAGTAGTGCAAAAGTTCTCCGGAGTGGTGAAGTGGCTTCAGGACGAGCGGAAATGTATCTATGTATTGAATGGCGAAGGATTATGGGTGGTTTCAAAGCCAGCGGAACGCCAGTCGGAGCAGAGTGAGCCCTCGAACAACTTTGGAGGGTGAGGAATAGCACGGGGGCAAGGCGGCACGGGTCCCCGCGGCAACCTCAGCGTAAATCTTAGAAGAGGTAGGGTGATGGTAAATCCTTTCGATCTCAAGTCGGTACTTTTGGCGAAGCACGCACAGCATGTGGTGCTTATTCATTTTCCCATTGCGTTGTTCCTTACGGCAGTGGCGTTCGACCTGATGGCGCAGTGGACGAAGCGAGCGGGCCTGGCGGACGGCGCCTACTACAACCTGCTGGTGGCAGCCATTTCAACGCTGCCGGTCCTGGCAACCGGAATACTCGCTTGGCAGCTCCAACTCGAGGGCCAGAAGTTGAAGGGCATGCTACTGCTGCACCTGGTGCTCGCCTGCATCTCGAGTGCGGTGATTTGGCTAGTCTGGTGGGCGCATTTCCGCGCGCGACGGCGGGCAGCAGCCTTGCCAAGCTACCGCCTCGCGTTTGAATTTCTGGGCGTCGGTCTTGTCGCGCTAACCGCGCACCTGGGCGGCTTTCTAAGTGGAGTCAACGGGCCTGGCTAGAGATGCTGCGATAAAGTCCTGCCCTTGGGAATAAGCAGGCGAGAGCAAGCACGCAACCACGACAAGTCGTTCCACGATCATTCCCTCGGCGCACCGCGGAACTGGTCCGCGTACGCGATGCACATTGCTGGCTTGGGTCTACGAGACTCGACAAAGACTTGACAATCATATGACATCCTGCGCGCATCTGGCCGTGGTTCGCCGCGTCCAACGTTTATCTGTGAACTAATCAAAATAAAATAATCAGAAGGGAAAACGATGAAGAAAGCTACATTTCACATGATCACGGGACTACTAGCGATTGGCCTGATGGTTGCCGCCGACCTTGCGCATGCCCAGGCCGGCCGTCTGGACACAACGTTCGGCGCGGGTGGTATCGTCACAACCAGCTTCGCTGATGGCGTCGCAGGAGTCGGCGCTTTTGAGCAATCGAACGGCGACATTGTGGCGGTCGCCCAGGTCAACTTTGTCAACAACGTAGGCACGGGAATTGGCTTGGTGCGCTACACCTCCGCCGGAGAGTTGGACACAACCTTTGGCACGAACGGGATCACGGTCACCACATTCGCGGGCATTGCCGTCGACCCATTCGGATTTGCCGTGCAGAAGAACGGCGATTTCCTTATCGGAGGCGTAGCCACGACAAAGTCAGGACGAAATGAATTCGGCCTGGCTCGTTACACGTCCAACGGCGTTCTGGATACAACCTTCGGAACCAATGGACTCGTGACCACCAAAGTCGGTACACGGTCCGATGCTCCCAGTGCACTGCTGCTACAACCCAACGGCCAAATAGTGATGGGCGGCTTCGAGGTTGCTGGGGCCAATATTCCAGGGATGATGTCGCTGGTGCGGTACAACGCCAACGGCGCTCTTGACACTACCTTTGGCAAGGGCGGAATCTCGCTGGCGAGGGTCACGTTCTTAGGGCCTGAGACGCTGGCGCTGCTCTCGAACGGCGACTACCTGGCCGTGGGGCAGAATGCAAATGGTAACACGGGCATAGTCGCGGAGTTCAGCTCCAAGGGAGCCCTGCTGCCTAAGGTAACATCCGCAAAGGTTGTGGCAGCCCTCATGTCGTCACAAAGCGCAGTTCCCAATGTTATGTTCCAGTCCCCTACTGTTTTCCAGCCAAACGGACACTATGTTGTAGCCACGACGAGTTGCACCTTTCACTCGGAGTGTCGCGGCACGAAATTCGCCGTGAATCGTTTCCTCGAAACAGGGAATACGGATACAACCTTCGACGCCACCGTCGAATCGTTCGACCCGACACAGACTACATCGGTTGCTGAGGCCGTCGCTCTGCAGGCGAATGGGCAAATCGTGGTTGGTGGCCTTATCAACCAAGACGCGCCAATTGTCGGCGGCTTGGTGCGGCTTGACAGCAACGGTGAGTTGGATACGACCTTTGGCACCGTCGACTCGTTTGGAGTCTGCTGCTCGGTAACGAGTGACCAGACGTTCTCCGGCCTGCTGATCCAGGCAGACGGAAAGATTGTTGCCATCGGTGGACTCGATGGGGATCTGGCTCTGGCTCGGTATCTGGCGAACTAGACCTGTTGTTTGGGTCGGCGGACCCGCAAGCCGGATAAGGCTCGTCGCGACGGTGCCGAGCCTATCTGTAATCTGCGGAGGAGGGCGCTGATCGCAACCACGGTCAGCGCTCTTTTATGCATGTGATTCGAGCTGTTCACAGGTAGGCGAGCCGTAGCCTTCATCGGAAAGGTCCACCGGACGTGTCATTCGGCCTTGCAGGAATAAACGCGGTTCGCGCGAGTTATGAACTTTGAGCAGTCATATTTCAGACAATTATTTCAAGGAGAAATTGTGAAACTTACATTTAGCGCAGCAATACTTCTCGGACTGGCAGTAGCCATGTTTCAGGCGACGCCAGCTCTGTCACAAACCCAACCAGGGTCAATCTTCAAAGTGGTACCGACCCCAAACGAAAACCAAGCAAATAATGCCCTTATTGCGGCATCGGCGTCTTCGCCGAAGGATATTTGGGCGGTCGGAGAGTCGACCATCCACTTTGATGGCACGAAGTGGACGGCATTTCCGGCGCCCTTCATTGATGGCGTGGAAAATTTTCTGACGGGCGTGGTGGATGTTTCTCCGACTCTCGCTTGGGCCGTGGGCAACGTTATCGGAGGCAACCCCGGGCAGGTCATCGAACAATGGGACGGAAAACAGTGGAGCGTGTTTCCAGGGCCTAACTTCCCACCGAATTCTCAAGCGGCCCTGTTCGGCATGGCTTCGACCTCGGCGAATGACATTTGGGCAGTCGGCAGTCTCGGTGACGCTGCTGGGGCTGGCTTCAACCTTTTCGAGCACTGGGACGGGACCGCATGGACGGCGACCACTATACTGGCACCCCCTACGGGTGAGGCTCTTTTGGGCGTGTCCGCCGACGCAACGAATGATGCCTGGGCGGTTGGATTCAAGGGTGCAAACGGCCAAACCTTTGCCATGCACTGGAATGGCTCGGAATGGGCCGAAGTGGCAACTCCGAACGTAACCAAAGGCACGAATAGGCTCGAGGCCGTGTTGGCGCTGTCGCCGAACAACGCTTGGGCCGTGGGCTTTTTCACGCCGGCGAATGCGGACAGGGAGCCCAGGCGCACCTTGATCCTGCACTGGGACGGCAAGAGTTGGAAGGTAGTGCCCAGCCCGAACGTTGGGCCCAACTCGAACCCTTTGTCCGGCCTGACGGCCAATTCTGCTAACGACATCTGGGCGTTTGGCACTCACTTCGCTGCCGATGGATCCGGCCAATTCAGCACCCTAGTATTGCACTGGGACGGGAAGAGTTGGAAAGTTGTTCCCAGCCCCAGTCCCACCAAGGGTTTCGTCGGCGACGTTCTGTTTTCCGGAGTTGTCCCGTCGCCAGGCAATGTCTGGATCTTCGGATCCGAGCACGCCCCGTTTGCGGACACTCTTGCCATCCATACTACGACGGGAAATTGATTACGGTCTCTGATTCTGTCTTACTACTGAAGCGGCGAGCGAGGACGCCCGCCGCGTTTTACCTCTTAATAAAAATATTTTCTGGAATTGGGAGAGATTGCTCGACCAACGCAGACAGCTTCTTTCCTTCTTTCAGGAATAAAGGCTAATCCTACAAGTTATGAACTCATAAAATTCAAAGACCTTTACTACTTAGCACTCTATCCGAAGGACAAATTATGAAACTTACATTTAGCGCAGCGATACTTCTAGTCCCAATCCCTCCAAGGGCAATTTCCTCGATGATCTTTTGTTCACTGGAGTTACCCCTTCGGCGGGCAAGGTTTGGATTTTCGGAGGTGAGGCCGAATTCCAGAACAACCACGGAATCGAGACGCGGGCGATTCATACCACGACCGGGAATTGATTACGGTCCAGTTCTTGGCTGACGAGATGCGGCGGGCGTCGGACCGCCGCGTCGATTTTTTGCAGCACTACCGTCGAGAAAACGTCTTCCGCCGTCTTCAAAAGCTGGACGGGAATAAAAACGGCCTACCTCAGTTATTACCTCCAGAACGTTACAAACCACGGAGGGCAAATGGCAAACAAAAAACAAGACTTTATCGATCAGACGTTGCAAGACCTCAACAACGATGGCGTTGATCGTCGCGGATTCTTGAAGTGCATGGCTTGGGCGGGCACAGGCCTGGTCTGGACCATGAGCGGTGGTATCCCGGTATCTCGGGCGTTCGCTAAAGACAGCGGGAAAGATGCGGGCAAAGGCGCCGACTTCAGCTTTGTCCAGATTAGTGACAGTCATATCGGCTTCAACAAGCCGGCAAATCCGGATGTCACCGCAACTCTGCAGACGGCGATCAACAAGATCAATGCGATGCCCCACACACCGGATTTCATCATTCACACCGGCGATCTGAGCCAGCTTTCGAAGCCGAGCGAGTTCGACACGCTGGACCAGGTACTGAAAGGAGCGTCCGCGAAACAGATTTATTTTGTGCCTGGTGAACATGACATGCTCAGTGACAACGGCGAGCAATTCCTCCAGCGCTACGGAAAAGGTACAAAGGGCGCGGGCTGGTCCAGCTTCGATCACAAGGGTGTGCATTTCGTTGGTCTGGTGAATGTCGCCAATCTGAAAGCTGGAGGCATGGGGTCGCTTGGTCACGAACAGCTGGAGTGGCTCGAAGACGATCTCAAGGGCCGCTCCGCCAGCACTCCGATTGTGCTCTATGCGCACATTCCACTCTGGACCATTTATCCCGACTGGGGTTGGGGAACCGACGACAGTGAGCAAGCTTTGTCTTACGTCAAGCGTTTCGGTTCCATCACGGTGCTAAACGGCCACATTCATCAAATTATGCAGAAGATCGAAGGTAAGGTTTCGTTCCACACGGCGATGTCGACCGCCTTCCCTCAACCTGCGCCGGGAACAGCTCCATCGGCCGGACCGATGAAGGTGCCAGCTGAGCAGTTGCAGCAAGTGCTGGGCATCACAGATGTGAACTACGTGGTCAGCGGCAGCAGCCTTGCGATTGTCGATTCGCCACTCGGAGCCTCGAGCTCTGCGGCTTCAGGCAATGGAGGCGGTGTTTGGAGTTAGTTAGCTGAGCCCTTCGTAAATTCCGAGGGATCGGTCCGAATGAAGAACATTCAAGCTACATCAAATCTAGAAAAGGAACAGGACAATGAAAAAGAACAATGTGTGGGTTGCAAGTTTGATCGCGCCCGTGATGATCGCGATGCTCCTGCTGCTAGCGGGATCACCCAGCGTCAGGGCGAATGACCACTCTTCCGCGGCTGTCGCGGCGGTGAAAATCGATAATTTCGTTTTTGGGCCGCAGACGCTCACGGTACCCGTCGGAACGACAGTTACCTGGACAAACAGTGATGACATTCCCCATACGTCGGTCAGCACGGAAGGTGTGTTCAAGTCCAAGGTGCTGGATACGGATGAAAAATTCTCCTATACGTTTACCAAGGCGGGGACATATCCCTACTACTGCACGATTCACCCAAAGATGACCGGCAAGGTCGTGGTGCAGTGAAACACGGACTCGTAGATGGCACGGGAACGGCTTCACATCTCCAGAAGCATTAATTGCTTCCACAGAGTGCGGTTCTCCAAAGCGCGTTGAGCGATTATGACTGTAGAGCCGACACAATTCGGAGTACGAGCAGAGACAAATGATGACTTAGAACTTGTCTGGGCTAGTAAGAACGGGGACGTTACCGCTTTCGAACAACTGGTAAAGCGATACGATGGCAAACTTTTCCGAATCGCCCAAAGCGTCACGCATAACCGGGAAGATTCCCAAGATGCAGTTCAGGAAGCTTTTTTGAAAGCTTATCAACACCTGGGCGACTTCCGAGGGGATTCCCAATTCTCGACCTGGCTGATTCGCATCACTCTGAACCAGTCGCTTATGAAGCTGCGAAAGCTACGAAGAACAAAAGAGGTGGCACTGGATGAGGATTTTGGGGCAGATGAAGACGTGCTTCCACGAGAGGTCGTCGATTGGGCGCCTAATCCCGAACAACTTTACAGCGTGTCGGAACTACGAAACATCCTAATCAAGACGATAGAAGGGCTGCGGCCGATTCTGCGAGCGGTCTTCGTGCTGCAAGATCTCGAAGGCCTTTCGACGGTTCAGGCGGCAGAAGTTCTAAACCTGAGTCAGTCCGCGGTGAAGTCGCGGCTTTGGCGCGCCCGCTTGCAGCTTCGCGAGCGGCTAAACCAATACTTCGGCAAGTCAGGGGAATCCGCGCAAGTAGAGCCAACCTTTTATAAACGCCTGGTACAAGCAGCGGCACATTCTCATCGTTTTGTTGCAGATCAACCAAACGCTACATGATTTAATGGAGAACCGCGCTCGAATACGCAGGTCACCCCCCAGCACGGACTGGGTGTCAGCAAAAGGCCTCCGGTACACCCTTTGCCCGAGGGCCTCAACTCCCGCTGTGCACCCGTGTGATCTTCGTGCATGCGCCAATGATCCGCATCGCTGTCCATTATTGTTTGAGTCCGGCAGTAGCGACCTCCAGTTAATTCCACGCGTTTGAGCGTGACAGCGGAATAAACCTCGACGGCCTCGGTTATAGAAGGCGAGGCTGATTCCTACTGTGCCAATCGAAACTAATACAAACTCTGGGCGGAAAGAACAAAAAGCACTACAGGGACGGATGATGAGGACTTATCAAAGCACGCTACTAGGTCGCACAGACGTTGCCGAAGGCACAATGGCATTTCAGTTTGAAAGGCCACATGACTTTGTGTTCAACGCGGGGCAATATATCGACCTGACTATATCGGGGTCGCAGCATGGGTCGTCAAACGGACTAACTCATACCTTTTCCATCGCAAGCTCCCCGTTCGACGAAGCGCTTCTAGTCACGACCCGCATGCGAAATACAGTTTTCAAGCAGGCCTTGTCCACCCTGCCGATCGGTAGCGGTGTAAAGATGGAAGGGCCAATGGGCTCTTTCAGACTCCACAACAACACAGCCAGGCCAGCTGTCTTCCTCGCCGGCGGAATCGGCATCGCGCCATTCCTCAGCATGCTCTCTCACGCAACAGGAGAGAAGCTTCGTCATCCTATTGTCCTGTTCTATGCGAACCGCTACCTAAAGGATGCCGCGTTCATGAATACGCTCTGGCAGTTAGAGCGTGCAAATCCAAGGTTTCGCTTTGTTCCGACCCTTACGCGCACGGGCAAGAACTGCCGAGGCTGGAAGGGGGAAACCGGACACATCAGCTCGGAAATGCTGGTCACACAAGTAGGAATTATGCGTGGTCCGATCTATTACATAGCTGGGCCTCCAACGATGGTCGAAGCAACACGCCGAACGCTCAGCGAGGCAGGCGTAGATGAAGACGATATTCGGACAGAAGAGTTTGCCGGCTATTAGGAATCAGCAATCTGTCAGTCGAGCGAATGATAGGAGTGTTGTCTTTCTCTTCAATGAAGGGCTTTCTCGGTACCGGTGCTACCTTCGGGGCGGATCTCAACCTCGTCGCGCAAATCATCATGGGAGTAGCGCTCGCTTCGGGAGCCATTCTCGCGAGGCAGAAGCGTTACAGGGCTCATGGTATATGCCAGACGACGGTGCTTCTCTTGAACCTGTTGATGATCGGACTGGTGATGTGGCCGTCGTTTCAGCAACAAGTGAAGCCAGCACTGTCCAAGGTTCTCCATAAATGGTATTACGAGGCCGCGGCAATACACGCGGTTCTGGGGATAACGGCTGAGCTTCTGGGACTCTATATCGCCCTTGTGGCTGGCACGAACGTCCTTCCACAGTGGCTGCGGTTCAAACATTATAAGTGGTGGATGCGCACGGAGCTGGTGCTTTGGACGATTGTTCTGCTCAGTGGCGTGGGAACGTACTGCGCATGGTATGTAGCGCCATTCCGGTAGCGCCGGCTGCTCTTTGACACATGTCGGTTCGGGTTGAAAAACGAGAGTTCGGGACGGTGAAAGGAAAGGTGAGAAATGATTGAACTAGCTGTTTACGGACTCATGGGGCTGGCTGCAATGCTGTTTATAGCGGGTTGGTTTGCATACGTCGATGAATTCTCATCGCCCCGAGAGAAATCCTCGTTCAATCGAATCAAAGACGCACACTTGAACGATTCTCAGATGATCGAGACTGGGACGAAGAATCCACGGGTCCAGGGGACGGTTCGTACGCATGGCTAACGCGGCTGTTTTGCGACTGGCAGGAGACACCGACTCCATGCCGCTCGTGGCTCACTTGGAGGAACTGAGGAAACGAATCCTCTTTTCTATCATCGGAGTACTCGTCGGTTTTTTCTCATGCTGGTCTTATGCTGACCGTATTTTCAGCTTGATGCAGCAACCTATTATTCAGGCACTACGTCGTCACGGACTCGGCGGCGGGTTGGTGTATCTAAACCCCACTGAGCCCTTCAACCTCTATTTGGAGGTTGGATTTGTCGCTGGACTATTCGCGGCTTCACCATTCGTGTTCTATCAATTGTGGTTGTTCATCGCTCCCGGACTGTACCGCAAGGAAAAACGTTATGTTCTGCCGTTCTTACTGAGTACGGTTGGCTTATTCATTGCTGGAGGCTTGTTTGGTTACAAGATGGTTTACCCGGCCTCCCTGGACTTCTTAATCGGTTACGGACTACGCTTCCAGCCGATGATTACGATTGGAGAATACACGAAACTGTTTTTAACAATTATCGTTGGCCTCGGCCTGATTTTCGAAATGCCGATCCTCGTGTTCTTTTTGGCTTTGATGCGGGTGATTACAGCTCGCTGGATGTGGCGGAATCTGCGGTACTCGATACTCGCCATTTTTGTCGTCGCCGCAATTGTCACACCGACCACCGACATCCTGAACATGTGCCTCTTTGCTGCCCCGATGATCGCGCTCTACGCCATCAGTATCGGAGTGGCCTGGCTGGTGAATTCGGCGCGCAAACGCAGGACGGATGCCGTCTAGCTTACGCGAGTGATCGCCCTTGCCGGGTAGCGTGACAATTATCTAACAATAAATTTACAAGTGCTCTGCAATTAAGATTCGACTGCTGAAATCCAATCATCAGTTCTGTGCATAACGATCCCCGTAAGCGTTCTTGCCGTCAATCCTTGACGTTCAACCGCGCGGTGCGGAAATGTCAAAAGATTGTTTGTCGGGACAAATATTTTGGAATTGGGGAATATTGCTTGACTAGGGGAGTTTCACACAGTGCTGGAACACAATCATAACTGAAAGGAATTGGAGTAAAGCATGAAAGAACAAAATTCTCAATCTACTGTGGTGTCCGAGGCAAACTCATTTGAAGCAAGTCCTTCTTCGACGGGAGAAAATGTTCAACGTCACTGGCAGGGTGTGGTCAAGCGGCGTTCTTTTCTCAAGGGCCTGGGGATTGCCAGTGCAACCTTGTCGGCTGGCGCCTTGTTGGCAACTGAGGGCAATGCCCAAGACACGCAGAGCAAGGGCAAGCTTTCCAAAGGCGATGCTGCGCTATTGCGGTTCGCGGCAGCAGTCGAACTCATAGAGGCTGATCTGTGGCAGCAATACAACGAACTGGGCGGCGTGCAAGGAGGCAATCCCGCGTACATGGCCGCGCTCAGCAATCTCGATGGCGACATGCCTCAATACATTGCCGATAACACCGACGATGAGATAAGCCACGCGGCATTCCTGAACGCCTACTTGATCTCCAAGGGCGTAGAGCCGATTGACCTCGACGTGTTCCGCACATTGCCCAGCAGTCAGGCGACGGGCGCGAAGGACATTGGCAGACTCACGAACTTGCTCAAGCTGAACGTTGACCTTAGCTGGTACACGCGCTATCGCAGCGGACAGAACCCCGACTTAGGCGCGCACTTCAAAGGTCCATTTTTTATCAAGCACGAGCCGGCCATTCCGTTGAACGATAACGACACTCCTCCCAACCAGCCGCAACCGGTTCCACCTCAGACACCACAAGAGGCCCGCATGCAAGCCATCGCAAACACCGCGGGCTTTCACTTTGCCTTCATCGAGCAGGGGGGGGGCGAGCCTGTATCCCACGCTGGCATTCAAGGCGACCGACCCTGAGGTCCTGCGCATCCTGGTGAGCATTGGCGGAGTCGAAATCGATCACTTCGGACTCTGGCATGACAAGGCAGGCAATGCGGTATCTCAGCCCCTGGCTGGTGTGACGGATCCAGAAACTGGTCTGACGTTCCCGGATCTCAATGCCCTCCATTCAGAGCTCGATCAGACAAACCTGATCCTGCCTGAGCCATGCGAATTTATCAGCAAGAGTCTGCCGCAGTGTTCCGTGATCCGGCCAACCTCAACTCAGAACGGAGGAGCAGTAGCCACTATCAAGGCTTTCACGGATGACCTTCTGTTCCTTGGTCAATCGCCGGCATTCTTTACGCTGGTGAACCGGCTGGCTGTCGAGGCTGATTCGGTCCGACGCGGCTTTTAATTTGTTTAAAACTCTCTTCCCTGCTGTCTGGGCGGGTGCTGTATCTGTGACCGGTTGCAGCGCCCGCATTTTTTGAAGACATGGTGTGGTGAGTTTTTCACTCTATCTGTTTTTCACTCAATCTAAGGAGGCCGTATGTTTGAAGGACTGTTTCAACCAATGCATCTGCTGGTGATTTTCGGAATTGCCCTGCTCGTGTTCGGGCCCAAAAAACTTCCCGAGCTAGGCAAAGGGATTGGAGAGGGCATCCGCGGCTTCAAGTCAGCCATGAAAGCTGAGGAAGAGAAGCCGGCCACCACGACCATAACCGCCAACGACGAGAGCCTAACCAAGGGGTGAGTCATGGGGTCTGGGACGGAAATCCTGTTCATCTTGATGCTCGGACTCGTAGTTTTGGGACCAAAGCGGCTGCACGCCATGTTGGGACACGTGGCCCGGGCTAAAGCTGAACTCGAGAATGCGACACGTGGCATAAAGTCTCAGCTCGGCGCGGAGCTTGATGCTGCCCATCACGAGGGCAAACCTGAGACCTCAAGTGAATTGGTTGCGGACCATTGAGCCATCCTCGGATCCTCGGTATCGGAACCGCGTACCCGCCGTTCAGGCTCACCCAGGCGCAAAGCTTTCATGCGGCGGGTTATGAGAGCGAACACATTCGGAAGATCCTCCTGAATAGCGACAAGGAGCAACCGCTTATCTTCTGAGTGGTGTGATAAATGATTGGGATGACGATCGTGCCATTAGAATCCTTGGAAATTGCCGCAGGGCGATGACCATGAACAGCAGGCTGTTGCTGGTGGATATGGTTGTGTCGGATAACGGTGTCAATTGTTTCAGCAAGCTGCTCGATTTGAATATGTTGGTGATGAACGGAGGACGGGAACGCACCGAAACCGAATTCCGCACACTGCTTGACGCCTCTGGCTATAAGCTTACAAAGATCGTTCCAACGATCGCACCGCAAAATTTGATTGTGGCTGTCCCAAACTGACTTCGAGATAACCCAGCGAGATCTTTTCTCAATACACATGAAACTGAAACGAGAGCATCCGCTTTCCCTCGGGTCCGAGTGTTGGTATCAGAACCCGATGTTGTACGTCGTAGGGTAATTTGCGCACTGCTTCAGGCACGATGGTGACGAGCATGACGACTCCGGTGATCCGTTTGCCAGGGCGCTCGAACTGCCTATGTCGTATCCAAGGTCTCCTGTTGTAACCTTTTCCTGATTCGCGAATCTCATTTGGGTTCTTCTGTCGCGTGCAAGGAATCCACCGATGAAGCCACAAACCGATAGCCACAAGTTCAAGACGATCAGCCGGCGCGAATTGTTGAAACTGACGCCAGCGGTAGTGCTAGGCGCCTTTGCCATTCCGCGGCTGCAGAAACCGCTCCTCAAAGCCGGCCTTGGCTTTAGCGATTGGGCATCGGCCAGGTTGTTCCGCTCTGGCCACTTGGCGCCCACGTTTGCCGACTCCGACCTGACCCCTTTCGCCAAATTTCCCATTAACGACTACGACGTCGACGACCCTGAAGTGGATTTCGAAAAGTGGACCCTCACGGTGGCTGGCAGTGTACGAAGTCCGGGAGATTACACTCTGGCGCAAATCCGGGCCCTACCCAAGGTCACCCAAAATACCCGGCATGTCTGCGTGGAAGGATGGGATGTGATTGGCCGATTCGGGGGTGTGCGCCTCTCCGACTTCCTCAAGACGATCGGCGCCGACCCGACCGCTCGCTTCGTGACCGTCGAGTGCGCGGACAACTATTATGAGTCGATCGACATGGCTACCGCCATGCATCCGCAGTCTTTGCTCTGTTACGAAATGTACGGCCAGCCCCTGACCCGCGAGCATGGCGCTCCTTTGCGCCTGAGCATTCCGACCAAGATTGGCTACAAGCAGGCAAAGTATCTCACCGACCTCAAAGTGAGTCATGCGCTTCAGAAAGTCGGCTACTGGGAGGATCAGGGCTATTCCGAGTTCTATGGCCTGTAGCTCTGAGGAGATGACGATGGCAACCGGCGTGATCGCGATCGAAGACGTGAAGACGGGCGAAATAACCGAGGCGGTTTATGAACACCCATTTGTAGTGCGCCTATGCCACTGGTTGAACGCGATCTCGCTTTTCGTGATGGTCGGCAGCGGATTCCAGATTTTTCGTGCTTTTCCGAGCTTCGGAGCGAAGATCCCACAAAAAGATCTTCTCAACTGGCCGAAGTCCTTTGCGCTCGGCGGGTGGCTGGGAGGCGCGCTGCAATGGCACCTCACCTTCATGTGGATCTATCTCGCGACCGGCCTCGTGTACGTCGGTTACCAGGTCTTCAGCGGAAACTACAAGCAAGTGCTTTTTGTACGACGTGACCTGCCGGGAGTCTGGCCAATGGTACGCTACTACTTCTTCTTCGGTCCGAAGCCGCCTGTAAGAGAAGCCTATAACCCGCTACAGAAGCACGCGTACACCGCTGCGATCGTTTTGGGTGTGCTGTCGGTGCTGACCGGTCTCGCCGTCTGGAAGCCGGTGCAGTTTTCCTGGCTGGCATGGATGATGGGCGGCTTCCACTGGGCGCGGCTCTGGCATTTCCTGATCATGTGGGCGATGCTGGCGTTTGTTTTCGGACATTTGGTGATGGTGGTCCTGCATGGCTGGAACAATTTCGTCTCCATGTTGACGGGATGGAAGAGGGACCCAGAATATCCGTCGGAGTAGTCCGGTGTGCGGTGGTGAAAACTCAGGAGTGCGGGTGAGGAGTGATGCCGGGAGAAGGTACTTCGCTGACAGATCCAGTCGAACAGTTCAACGAGGAGATGTTGATCCGGCGCATTCGGGAAGGCGAACACGAACTTTTCTATGAGCTGATTCACCCATACGAACGGCGCGTTTATTCCGCAGCTTTGGCCATTTTGCGCAACGTGGCGGATGCCGAGGACGTCGCCCAGGAGGCCGTACTAAAAGCGCTCAAGCACATTCGGCAATTCCGTGCGGAGTCGCGGTTCAGCACGTGGTTAATCCAGATCACCGTCAATGAGGCGCGGATGCGGATAAGAAGACAGCACGCCAACATGCTCGAGCCTATCGTTGACCATCAAGACGAGGAGGGCAACTACGTACCCCGCGACTTCGCAGACTGGCGCGAGATCCCGTCGGAGACTCTGGAGCGAAAAGAGGTACGCCAAAAACTCGCCGAGGCATTGGCTTCGCTCGGCGAAAAGTACAGGGAAGTCTTTGTCCTGCGCGACATGCAACATCTGAGTATCGAGGAAACAGCCAAGGCACTCAGGATCTCAAGCGCCTCGGTCAAGACGCGCTTGCTACGGGCACGGCTGATGTTGCGCGATCTGTTATCGCCGGGGCTCGGCGGTAGCTGGAGCAGTAAGTTGTCGTTCGAAAAGGGGACGAAGCCATGGTAGTCAACTGCGAAGAAGTCTGGCGCGAGATTTCGAACTACCTTGATGGTGGGACCGAACCGGATCTGCGGCTTGCCATGGAAGAGCACATCCGCGGCTGCCAGCGCTGCGCCGCCGTGCTTGACGGCATGCGTAACGTCGTTCAGCTGTACGGAGATGAAAGGATGCTCGAAGTGCCGCTGGGCTTTAGCCAGCGTCTGCAGCACAGGCTGGAGGAGGAGAATATGCCTCGTAGCCGGCGAGGCTTTCTCGGATGGATGGTTGCGGCCGCAGCGGCAGTTTTGGTTGCAGGGAGCATCGAGGCGGCCAGATCTTCGGTCTTCAGTCATCCTGAGCTGCGTTCGGAGCACGCCCAACCTGGAGCCGGGGTTCCTCCGGATATGCTGGTCGTGGTTTCGACTGATGGGAAGACGTTTCACGCAGCGGGGTGCCCGTTCATCCACGACAAAGCACACATTCAGACAATCGCGGCCCGGGAAGCGCTGCGAGCGGGATATGCGCCTTGCATCCGGTGCATGAAGCAGTACTTGAATGGCGGCTGACCTCGCCCCTGGGACCGATTGATACCGAATCGCGTTGCTAACCCTTGGAACAGCTGTTGTGAATTATTAAAAATAAGAACTGGCTACCGGGGCCGCGTCGTGGCCCCTCTCGCCGCGCTCATCACCTGCAAAACTTCGGAGCAACCGCGCTCTTCGCTGAGAACCCGCACGAGGCCTTCTACCTGTCCCTGAATGCCTTTAGCTCTCAGAATGAGCTTCTGTTTGTCCTTTGTTGTGTGGCTCATTGTCAAAGTTTTGCCAACGTGCTCGGCTATCTGGGCACGAGCTATCTGCGGGCTCTTGAGATGTCCAACCTGGCAATTGGTGTGCTCGACATGGCACAGGTTCACCGCTATGGATGCCGCCGGTGTCGGCCTGTTGGTAGAGTTGCGTAAGTGGGTCGCTGCAAAACGGATGCAACTCAAGCTCTTGTACTTAACGCCTCACGTGGCGAATTTGCTGAACATCACCCACGTGACACCGATCTTTGATGTCTGCTCGGTTCGGGACGTGATTGACCTTCTGTTTCGGCCGAACCAGTCGGTTGTTCGCAAGACCGCCCCAGCCGACTTACCGCAGGGCGCTCACTGATTCTCGCCGTCAGCTCGAGAGTCCGCGTGATCCCAGCGCTAGAAAACCAAGCGTGACGGGTTGGCGAGGGGGAAAATTAAGTACCAGGCTGGTTGTCTTCTGGACCTTGCGTTACTCCGGCGCCGATAGACTTACTCGGTATCGTCTTGTAGGCGTTTCGGAGAGATCCAGGAAAAACGGCTGGGACATCGCGAGGAAGCCGCCAGGCTGCCACAGATCGATCTACGGGTAAACGAGCTGCACTTCGCGCTGTTCGTTATTCTTTTCTCCGCGATGTTCAAATTCGGCGGTTACTACCCGCTTGCCCAGCACCCCCCACAATTCAGTCAGGTAGTATTTGCCGTCTCGACGAACGAATAGCAACTTGGCGCTCTCCTTTTTCACCGGATCCCCATAGGGCACGGCCGCAATAGCAATACTTAGCTTTGACGCTTTATCGCGGATCGAGATTGAACCTGGGAACCCGGAATCGAAGACATAGTCCCCAGCTGGAAACTTTCGGCCTTGTGCCCAAAAGTCAAACGGGACATTTGCGCTGGCGGTCACGACCGTTTGGGCCAGACCCACACCCAGGAACGGAAGAACGCACGCCAGCACGGCTACCACCCATTGTTTCGTGGCCCAGTTGCGGCGCCTTATCACGTTCGATGAATTCACCTGCTCTCGGACCCGCTGCGTAAAGGGCCCACTAATGCGCATATGGTTTCTCCTTCCAAGCCTTCTCCTAAAGCAGGAGTATTCCAGCCAATCCGCCAAACCAGCTTAGACCTGCAATAGTTGATGCTCTTGGGCATTTACTGGTTACAGAGTGTCTACGGTTAGTTGTGGATAGCTGATTTCGCCAAGTCCAACCTATTTGGTCAACGGAGATGTCGACTTGTAGGGAGAAAGCGGCTGCGGCATCGCGGCGCAACAGCCTTGGGTCGCTGTCTACGTCGCCACACGGCAGGTCGCTTGCCACCGTGCAAGTTGAAGCCCCTTCAGATTCTATAAGGGCCTAGTCAAAGCTTCACTGGTCGAGGTTTCAAATCGCCTATTGCTTGTCATACACCTCGCTGCTACTCACCCTGTGGCCCTGCGCATTTGTTCCACTCATTGTAACTGTGCGGCTCAGGCCGTCTGCAGATACAACAATCCGACCGCTGGTGATAACCTTACCGCCTTTCATGACATTGAATCCCAAAATATGCTCGTTGACCACGGCGTATGAGCGCGTATCCGACAGCGGGTCGCCAATGACTGGATACTCTTTACCGTCGAACTTGCCTACCCACACATAATGCGTCGGCTTGCCGTCGCCACCGACACTATCGACCGTGACTTTCACTTTGTCGCCTTCGGTCTCGTAGACGACAGTCCTGTTCTTCGGAGCTCCCGGGGAGAATTCCGATTTTGTTTCCTTAAGTTTCCAAGTCCCCATGAACGCATTCTGACCGAAACACACGCCCGCTCCAACAAAGCAAAGCGTTAACGCGATTGCGATGCTTCTTGTTCTCATCATCGGCTGAGGAGATAGATGCCCAGTATAACGGGAACGGGTAGCAAAACCGCCATTCCCAACCAACGGAAAATGGCGGGTTCCCAATGTTATTCAATTGTCACTCGGTCTGATGTCAGCTTCACTCGCAGCGTTTCATTTTTTTCTGGATGCAATCTTCTTAGGCGTGCACTGCATCGAGTCGATGGACATTTACGTTTGCCTATCTGCGAGGAGCCCGGAAATTGAACAGTTCCTATGAGGCACCCAGGTTTCGCCAGGCCATACAGGACGCCCATGTTGGAGTTTGTACGCACTGCGAATGCGCACCCGGATGTCGGAGTGTTGGACGCAATGATTTTGGGCAAGGCACGGTTCCAACGGTGATAAATGTTGAAATCAGATGGGATAAGAATGCCGGTCTCCAGCGGGATGCCATACGCTCCCAGGTTATCGACGCGCTCGAAGCGCAATCGATAATAAAGGAGAACAACCTTCTCATCCCATGTGTTCACAGCAGTTGATTTGCCAGCGCACAATATCGGCATGAAGAGAGCGCCGCGCTGACCAAGTCTGGTTGCAGTTAGGGGATGACATTATCTTGGAGCATCTACAGAGAGAGCAACATAATTGACCCTTTGCCTGCCCAGGAGGACAATGGTGGCCTTAGTCAGTTTTGGGGTCACAGCGTTATCCATTACAGCGCGTTTCAGTCGCGTCCCTAACTCCGGTAGGATTCGGCCATGCAACAGATCGTGACATGCGAGCCGTGGACGACCACATCCTCGCACGAGTACAAAAACTGGAGACGGACCCAGCACAGCCAGTTCATTTTCAAAACTTATCATGTCATTATAAGTTTGCGCTGTGGCCGTCTCAGCAGATATAGAAGCTGAAGACTCAATCATCAGCGGCATTAACGGCATGGAACTTGTTTTGAATCCGTCGTCTAAGGCTTCTCATCAAAGTTCCTGCCCAGGGGCTCTTCTACGAGCGTGTATTCTCGATTCTTATCGACCGATGTCATCGCCTTAGATTGATAGGTTAGCCCCTTCAGCGAGACATGGGCATGGGTGGGCTGAAGCAACGAAAGATTACTCCTCCATATTGGGGAGCAGGCTGCCGGAGATGAACATGATCAATGTCTCGAAGCGCAAACTTCTAATTGGCGGACTCCTTTGCTTGATCGTGATTGGGCTGATCATCGGAGCTGTTCGCCCATCCAAGCACGCCATGGGTGCGATGGCAGGCGCCACGCCGGATGTCGAAGTGGTCAAGGTCCAGCAAGAAGATGTTCCCATTTATGGGGAGTGGATCGGTACTCTCGACGGACTCGTCAACGCCGATGTTAGGGCGCAGGTCACTGGATACCTTTTAAAGCAGGGTTACCAGGAGCAAGGTCAGCTTCTTTTTCAGATTGACCCCCGCCCGTTTCAGGCCGCGCTTGACCAGGCCCAAGGGCAACTGGCACAGGCCAAGGCCTCACTGGCGAATGCCCAGGCCGTGCAAGGTCGAACTCAACTTGACGTCGCGCGCTATACCCCTCTGGCAAAGGAGCAGGCGGCCAGCCAGCAGGATCTCGACAACGCCGTACAGAACAACCTTGCGGCAATCGCTACTGTGGAAACCGCGAAGGCGCAAATCAAAACCTACGAGGCCGCCGTTGAGACCGCGAAGATTAACCTGGAGTTCACGCGCCTCGTGGCTCCGATCGATGGCATCGCGGGACAAGCGCAACTTCAAGTCGGGGCACTCGTCACCCCAGCTAGCGGGGTTGTAACGTCGGTTTCTACCGTTGATCCGATCAAAGTTTATTTCACCGCCAGCGAGCCACAATATCTGGCATGGCGGAAGCGCT
>Ga0207016_1051_pt1 | contig 24308 bp, 24 predicted proteins | sample Alteio_BWMinCont_54_FD_153469 | JGI IMG/M metagenome (GOLD analysis project Ga0207016, IMG submission 153469) | Enriched cells from forest soil in Barre Woods Harvard Forest LTER site, Petersham, Massachusetts, United States -... | ecosystem: Environmental > Terrestrial > Soil > Temperate forest >...
ATGCTTTCCAAATCGGCTACATAATCACCACCGACGCACCACCACCTTCATTTGCACGCAATATAACAGAACCACCCCATCGCTCAATATGCTCTTTTGTATGATTATTTGTAATATCATGAATATGTGCAATCGCATTTTTTGCAGTACACACTTTGCGTCGGGTATATCGCATACAAATTTAAAATGTACACATTAATATCCATGAAACTTATAAAATTAACTTTTTTAGCATATTTTAATCGGCAAAGAAGGACTTACAAGGATATTAGAAATGGGCTAGAATTCGCATGCGAATTTAACAGGCTAAAAAAGAACCGGAAAATTTAAGTAAACATCAGGAAGTGTTTTCAATGCCATCGGTGATCAACTTTTAAAAGATTTTTCGGCACATAATGCACAACGTATTGATGAAATATCCTCCGCACAAAACAAAGAAAAAATTATTGTTCAAGGTGCGGATCACATTTTTAGTAGCGATATAACTGATGTCATAACAAAAACAACTGAATGGATTTCTTCTGTTATGCTTAATGAAAAAAACCCGCTTGATGCGTGTATGCTAATTTTTAAATTTTTCTTTAAAATAAAGGTATGAGATGAAAACCGCTATCATGGGCGCTATGCCGCAAGAAGTAGACATTCTTCTTTCTCAGATGACCGATATTGAAAGCATTATGCACGGAAACAGAATATATCATGCCGGAAAATTAAATGGGCATGACGTTGTTCTGGTTTTTTCACGATGGGGAAAAGTAGCGGCCGCAACAACCGCTGCAACTTTAATTGAAAAATTTAAAATAAATCAATTAATTTTTACTGGCGTTGCGGGTGCATCAACACCTGATTTGAATATTGGTGATATTGTTATTTCATCGCAATTATTTCAGCACGACATGAAATCAAAATTTTTTCCTGACGGTGAAATTCCACTGACTGGAATGATTTTATTTAAAGCAGATCTGGAATTGGCTCGACGTGCACACAGAGCAGCTTCTGATTTATTAAAAACGCAATCGTTTTGCGAAAATATTATGCGTGAATTAACAGCTTTAGAAGTTGTTAATCCCAATCCAAAATGTGTGTCTGGCATCATTGCAACGGGAGATCAGTTTATTGATAATCCGCAACAACTAGCAGATATTATGCGTCAACAGCCTGACACATTGGCTGTTGAAATGGAAGGTGCGGCAGTGGCACAAGTATGTCACGATTACAGAATTCCATTTGTGATTGTGAGAACTATTTCGGATGGTGCGAATCATCTTTCAGCGGAACAATTTCCGGTGTTTGTTGAAAAAATCGCGTGTCATTACTCCAAGCACATTATCACCAACATGTTCTCTGACCATAATAAAATTGCAACAGTTGCAAGAGAAAATAATGCCGCTTCGCTAGAGGTTTAATTTTTTTATTTTGTTTTCAAATTAAAACTCTCACCACACCCACACAAACTTTCCGCATTCGGGTTATTAAATATTAATTGCGATAGCCCTAAATTCTTTTGCACATAATCAACCACCGTGCCATCCAGCATTGGCAGCGAATCACGATCAATATAAATTAATAAATCCGGTTCGCGTATTTCGATATCCGTTTCTTTTTTGGTGTTAACAATTTCGGGCACATACATATAGCCAGAACAGCCAGTTTTTTTGACGGATATGCGGAAGGCGGGATTTTCACCGCGGTTGATGAGCATTTTTTGGATGTGTTTTTTTGCGGGTTCAGTGAATGAAATCATAAAGTAATCGCCTCTATCATGGTATGCCATGCTAACGTTGCGCATTTTACGCGCGCGGGATATTCGCATACGCCTTTTAATACCGCTAATTTACCGAGTAAAGTCATGTTGGATTCATCTTTGTTTATCACCATGGCATGGAATGCATCAAATATTTTTTTTGCCTCAGTAATCGTTTTTCCTTTTAAACTTTCTGTCATCAACGAACTTGATGCCATTGAAATCGCGCAGCCGGATCCTTGAAAGCAAGCATCTGTGATTATATTGTTTTCTATTTTTAAAAATAAGGTGAGACGATCGCCGCATAAGGGATTAAATCCTTCTTTCGAGACTGTTGCGTTATCCATGCATTTAAAATTGCGGGGATGACGGCCGTGGTCGATGATTAATTCTTGGTATAGTTCACGTAAGTCTGACATATATCTCTGCACAATTTGGGGAGACGCGATGAATCGCGTCTCTACGAAAATAACTCATTCACTTTATTTAGTCCTGCTATCAATTTGTCGACATCCGATAAAACATTATAAATACCGAATGAAACACGTGTTAATGCAGGGACATTTAAATAATCCATCAATGGCATCGCGCAATGGTGTCCAGCACGCACCGCAATGTTAGATTGATCTAAAATGGTGGCGACATCGTGTGGATGTGCAAAATCCAATGCAAAAGAAATTACGCTGGATTTATTTTGAGATGTGCCAAAAATGGTTAAGCCTTTTATTTTTTCTAATGCATGGGTTGCATAAGTTAATAATTGATTTTCATGCGCACTTATTTTTTCAAGACCAACACTGTTTACATAATCAATTGCGGCACCCAAACCCATAACGCCAGCAATATTCGGTGTGCCCGCTTCAAATTTATAAGGTAATTCATTAAAAACAGTTTTTTCAAATGTTACACGGCTAATCATACTACCACCGCCTTGATACGGTGGCATTTTTTCTAAATAACCTGTTTTGCCAAATAAAACGCCCACACCTGTCGGACCATATAATTTATGCGCTGAAAATGCGTAGAAATCACAATCCAGATCTTGCACATCAACAGAAATATGGCCTACCGCTTGCGCGCCATCTAATAAAACAGGAATATGTTTTGCGTGCGCAGCTTTAATAATTTTTTTTGCGGGATTAATTGTGCCTAATACATTCGACACATGAATCAATGCGACTAATTTTGTTTTTTCATTTAAATATTTTTCGTATGTGTAAAAATCTAATTCGCCACAATCATTCAACGGCACTACTTTTAATGTGGCGCCCACACGTTCACATAATAATTGCCAAGGTACAATATTGGAATGATGATCCATGGCGGAAACAATAATTTCATCGCCGGATTTTATGTGGGAGAAACCAAAACTCTGGGCCACAAGATTGATTGATTCTGTTGTGCCTTTGGTGAAAATAATTTCGTGTGCGTGTTGTGCGTTGATAAAATCTGCGACTTTTTGGCGTGCATTTTCAAACGCAGCGGTTGCAGATTCGCTTAATTGATAAATGCCGCGGTGCACGTTGGCATAATTGTCTTGATAGCATGACAGTTCTGCATTAATTACCGAGTATGGCTTTTGTGCGGTTGATGCACTGTCGAGAAAGACGAGTGATGGGTGGTGGTTGAAGATAGGGAAATCTGATTTATTCATAATTTACGCGGTCGCTGTCGCTTCCGCTTCCATCGCTGCTAACACACACTCATATTAAATCGAAAATCACACCATTCTCAACTTTAACGCTGCGCCAGTGATAAAGTTTAGAAGCACTTGCGTTAGCAAGCGCGAAAGTAGTGAATGAGAACAGTGACATTCTCATCGCGCTTGCTAACGCAAGTGCTTCTAAACTATTTCACTAGCAAGTGCAAATGTAAGACTATCGCTAACACCTGTTTGCTACTCGTTTGCTCCAATCACAGGTATAGTTGAAAATGGCGTTAAAATCTCATCCGCAAACGCTTTAATTAACAATTGGCGCGCTATATCATGCTCAATCCCCCGCGCACGCAAATAAAATAATGCATTGTCATCCAGACAACCCACCGTTGCACCATGCGAACACTTCACATCATCCGCATAAATTTCTAATATGGGTTTTGTATTAATTTCCGCGCTATTCGATAACAATAGATTTTTATTGGATAATTGCGCATCTGTTTTTTGCGCATTTGGCGAGACAATAATTCTGCCTTCAAAAAGCGCTTTGGCAGAATCATTCAAAATTCCTTTCCATAATTGTTTGCTGGAGCAATGCGGCATCAAATGGTTGATCGTAGTTTTAATCTCAATCGATTGTTGATCGCACATTTGGTATAAACCAAAAATATGAACACTTGCATTGGCATGATTAAAATTCACATTAATATGATATTTTTTTTCAACCACATCATTGGGTAAAATAAAAAATAGTTTTGTCAGTGAATCGGCTTCAGGTTCAATCGTCAAATCAAATATGTTATCCGTTTCTTGTGTGCGCACGCACAGAGGTCCCTGACAAAAAATGCCTGGAAATAAAGGTCGTAAATCATTAGCGTTCGATATAACCATTTTTCTCAATCTCAATCGCTAACGTTTTATCGCCTGATTTCACTATTTTTCCGTTTGATAATACATGCACAAAATCAGGTGTCACATAATCCAATAATCTTTGGTAATGCGTAATCAATAAAATGGCGCGATCAGGACCACGTAATTGATTCACGCCTTTTGCCACCACTTGCAATGCATCCACGTCCAAACCAGAATCGGTTTCATCGCAAATCGCTAATTTTGGCTGTAATAATAGCATTTGCAAAATTTCGTTTCGTTTTTTTTCACCGCCAGAAAATCCGGCATTTACAGCACGCTTTAAAAATGCTTCATCCATGCCCACATCGGCCAAATGATTTTTAATTAATTGCAAAAATTCAAATGCGTCGATGGGTTGCTCACCGCGTTGTTTGCGAATAGCATTCAATGCTGTTTTTAAAAAATAAGAATTATTCACGCCGGGAATTTCGACGGGATATTGCATTGCTAAAAATAATCCTGCTGCGGCGCGCGCTTCGATCGATAAATCCAGTAGGTTTTTACCGCAAAATAATATTTCGCCTTGTGTGACTGTATAACCATCACGACCTGCCAAAATATTTGAAAGTGTTGTTTTACCGGAACCATTCGGTCCCATGATGGCGTGTACTTCGCCAGCGTTAATATTTAAATTAATGCCTTTGAGGATTTTGGTGGTGCCGACATTGGCGTGTAGATTTTTAATTATTAACATTTAATCACCTGTTCGTAGAGACGCCGATTTATCGCGTCTCAAATCTCTAACTCACATCAGTGTTAATCGTATGCCGGAGACGCGATAAATCGGCGTCTCTACGACTCACCCCACAGATCCTTCAAGGCTCACCGCCAACAACTTTTGCGCTTCAACGGCAAACTCCATCGGCAATTCTTGAAATACCGTTTTACAAAATCCATTCACAATCATCGACACCGCATCTTCGGATGTAATACCCCGCGCACGACAATAAAATAATTGATCTTCGCTGATTTTCGATGTTGTGGCTTCATGCTCAATATGTGCTGATTTATTTTTAGCAATAATGGTTGGAAATGTATGCGCACCACATTGATCGCCAATTAACAATGAATCACATTGCGTGTAATTGCGCGCATTTTCTGCTGCAGGTGACACACGCACCAAACCGCGATAACTGTTTTGCGCACGCCCCGCAGAAATCCCTTTTGAAATAATCGTGCTCTTGGTATTTTTTCCCGCATGAATCATTTTGGTACCAGTATCGGCTTGTTGGTAATGATTCGTTAATGCCACCGAATAAAATTCACCGACCGAATAATCACCGCGCAAAATTACGCTGGGATATTTCCATGTGATCGCAGAACCCGTCTCAATTTGCGTCCATGAAATTTTAGAATGATCGCCGTCACACATACCGCGTTTTGTGACAAAATTATAAATACCGCCTTTACCATTTTCATCTCCGGGATACCAATTTTGCACCGTAGAATACTTTATGACAGCGTTTTTATGCGCAACCAATTCAACGACTGCCGCATGCAATTGATTTTCATCACGCATGGGCGCTGTGCACCCTTCCAAATAACTCACATGACTATCATCATCTGCGATAATTAACGTGCGTTCAAATTGCCCTGTATTTGCAGCGTTAATGCGAAAATAAGTTGACAATTCCATCGGGCAACGCACACCTTTTGGAATATATACAAATGATCCATCGGTAAATACTGCTGAATTTAACGTGGCAAAAAAATTATCGCGATAGGAAACAACTGATCCTAAATATTTTTCGATTAATTCAGGGTGTTCTTGCACCGCTTCAGAAAACGAACAGAAGATAACCCCAGCTTCCTTTAACTTTCCTTTGAATGTCGTTGCCACAGAAACACTATCAAATACAGCATCGACAGCAACGCCTGCTAATGCAGCGCGTTCATGTAATGGAATGCCGAGCTTTTCATAGGTTTCTAATAATTTCGGATCCACTTCATCCAGGCTATTTAATTTCTTTTTCGGTGCTGAATAATAGCTGATCGCTTGATAATCAATGGGATCGACTTTTAATTGTGCCCAATTGGGAAATGTCATGGTCAACCAATGACGATACGCTTTTAAGCGAAATTCCAATAAAAATGCAGGCTCTTTTTTTTTCGCAGAAATAAAGCGAATCACGTCTTCATTAATACCTGGAGGTAACGTGTCCATTTCAATGTCTGTGACAAAGCCGTGCTGATAGGACTTTGATATTGCGTCTTTAATCGGATTGTGAGTCGCCATATATGTACGTAACTACTTAAAATAACACATAAAATGCCTAAAGATGGCGCAATGGTATCATATTTAAACATACAACAATATCGAAAAACGCGTTAAAATGGACAGATGGAAAACAATATTAAAGAAAAAACGATTTTAATCGTATCGATCATCAATGCCGGCATGAATGCATTGCTGGCAGTGTTTAAAATTGTGATCGGCAAAATCGGCCATTCCGCTGCATTAATAGCGGACGGCGTTCATTCGCTATCAGATTTGGTCAGTGACGCACTCGTTTTTTTTGCGGCAAATGCGAGCATTGCGCATCCCGACAAAGAGCATCCTTATGGTCATCAACGCATTGAAACGATTGCAACGATGGTCATCGCATTAATTTTAACAGCAGTAGCCGTGGTCATTTTTGATGAAGCCATGATGCGTTTAATCCACCATACTTTTCTAAAACCCACACTGCCTGTGATTGTTGTGGCAATTGCTTCGATCATTACAAACGAATGGCTGTTTCATTATTCCAAAAAACAAGGCGAAAAAATTAATTCGAAATTACTTGTTTCCAATGCATGGCATAAACGCAGTGATGTGTTTGTTTCTATTATTGTATTAATCAGTGTCTTGGGTAGCATGATTGGATGGCCATGGCTGGATGCCATTGGCGCTATTATTATCGCTATTTTGATTGTCAAAATGGCAATCAAAATGATATGGCAATCGTCGCAAGAATTAATTGATCGCGGCGTGGATGAGAAAACCCTTCAAAAAATAATAGAGTCGATTAACAGTGTTTCAGGTGTTCGTTCAATTCATCAATTGCGCACACGCATGCATGGCGGCACTATCTTTGTCGATCTTCATATTATCGTTGATCCTTTTATCAGCGTCTCTGAAGGTCATCACATTGGTGAAGAAGTGCATTTGAAATTATTAAAAACAATTAAACAGGTAAAAGATGTTATCGTTCACATCGATCCCGAAGATGATGAGACCGGAAGACCTTCGATTTATTTACCCAATCGGGAAGCGGTTAAAAAAATTGTGGAAGCCAGATGGGCAGCATTGCCTGGTTATTCAGCCATAAAAAGAATGACGCTGCATTATTTAGAGGGTCATTTATATATCGAAATTTACATTCCCATTGACGCAATCAAAAATATTTCCACAACGGAATTAACAACAAAATATCGCGAAGCCATACATGATATTCCAGAAATAGTCAGTGTGGTAATACATTGCATGCCAACAACGGAACGTTGAAATGTTACAAATCTTTTTATCATTTGTGATTTCGCTTTTTATCGGTCTGCTGATCGGTATTGAACGAGAACACAGTCATCTCGAAGGTATAGAACCCATTGGCATTCGCACATTTATTTTATTTGCATTGTTGGGTACATTAGCAGCTACATTACATGAACTGGCTTTAACACTAATAATTAGTGTATTTGTATTTAGCATTATTTTGCTCGGCTATTTTCAATCAACTAAAAAAACAAAAAAGAAAATGGGCTTTGGTATTACAACCGAAGTATCTGCGGGTATTGTTTTTTGCATTGGTTACCTGATTCCATCATCACGACTCCTGGCTGCTATCATCAGCGCATTAGTGTTACTCGTTCTGATAGAACGACAACGATTACATATTCTTGCCAGAAAAAAATTCAAACCGCATACCATTGAAACCGCCATTATATTTATTATTTTTATATTAGGCATATTGCCCATTTTACCCAATCGAATTATTGATCCGTGGGGGCTCTTTAATCCGTATTATTTTGGTATTTTGATTGTCACCCTTGCTGCGATTCAATTTATTGGTTTTGTATCCATCCGACTTTTTGGTGAACGCTTTGGAATGGCGATGACAGGTTTATTGGGCGGCTTTATATCAAGTACATTGATATACGCCAATCTATCTCGTCTATTGAAAGAACATTCTGAGTCACAACGCGCCATTATTGCTTCTGCCATTATTGCTAATTTAGCCATGCTCATCGAAGTATCTGCAATTATATTTGTGGCATCACCCCATTTACTGTTATTTGTGATAAAACCCATTGTTGCGATGGTGTTAGTGAGCATTGTTTTTGCTATTTTTTTATTACATTTTCAAGAATCGAAAAAACATGTGGAATTGTCCATCGAAAGTCAATTTAGCTGGTCATCATTATTTCGCACCACTATTTTTATTGGCCTGGTATTAACTATTGTTACGATAGCAAAACACTTTGTTGGTACAAATGGTTTAATGCTTATTTCATTTTTAGGCGGATTGTTTGAAATCCATGGTATTACTCTTGCAACCGCTTTGTTATATTTGGACAATCAATTAACCAGTGGCTCTGCCAGTTTGATTTTATATGTCGCCTTATTGGCTACTTTTATATCGAAATTTATTTTATTGTGGAGCACAACACCCAGGCAATTTGCACTACGCACCTCGCTGTTTTTGTTGGGTATATTGCTGAGCGGTGGAGTTACTTTTTATATTTTTCATTAGAATAAATTGGAATGTTATGCCAAACCCAACCTATCTTTTCTACGACATCGAAACTACCGGATTAAATAAATGCTTTGATCAAGTATTACAATTCGCCGCTATCCGCACAGATGAATCATTCAATGAATTATCGCGCGACGAAATTCAAGTGACACTAAATAATGACGTCATTCCATCGCCAGGTGCGGTGATAACACATCGCATTGGCGTAGATCAATTTTCAAAAGGCATATCAGAATACGATGCGATGCAAAAAATTCACGCACTATTTAATACGCCCAATACCATCAGCGTTGGTTATAACACACTCGGATTTGACGATGAATTTTTACGTTTTTCATTTTATAAAAATTTATTACCACCCTACACGCATCAATATGCAAATAACTGTGGACGCATGGATATTTATCCAATCACTTTGCTTTATTATTTATTTAAAAAAGACCATTTGATTTGGCCGAGCAATAAAGGGGTCGTGAGCCTTAAGTTAGAAAATATTAATTTAAGTAATCATTTTGCGCATGGTCAAGCACATAATGCGATGTTTGATGTTGAGGTAACACTGGCATTGGCAAAAAAATTGCATGAAGATAAAACGATGTGGCACTTTGTGACAGATTATTTTCAAAAGAAAATAGATGAAAATAGAATTGCCGCTGCTGACTCTGCGCTGAAAATTGCAGATAAAAACGTCACTATGGGTTTTATGGTTAACGCAAAAATTGGTGCGGCATCACAATTTATCGCACCCGTTATTCATTTAGGTCAACACCAACATTATAAAAATCAATCGGTATGGTTAAGATTAGATAATAGCGATTTAATCAATACAAAAAGCAATGCCATTAAAAAAACAACCAAAATTTTACGGAAACGTTTGGCAGAACCACCCATTTTTTTACCGATCAAAGACCGTTATTTAAATTTACTGTCTGATGATCGAAAAAATATTTTTGTAGACAATCAATCGTGGCTCGAAAAAAATTCCGTGCTTTTTAAAGCAATCAGTGACTTTTATCAACATGAAAAATATCCGGAAGTATCAGGATGTGATGCAGACGCTGCATTATATATGATCGATTTTCCAACGCCGAAAGAAGAAAATGTGTTTCGTCAATTTCATGCGGCAAAAGACGATAAAAAAGAAAGCGTTGCACTGCAAATTCAACACCCAGTTCGACAAGCACAAGCGATGCGTATTTTAGGACGTCATTTTCGTGAGCATCTTTCTGAAAAATATCAGCACGATTTTGAGGAATATCTGAAAACAACGCCCATTGATTTTCGTGGTGAAAAAAAATTAACACGAGAAAATGCGCTGGTTGAAATTGATCAGTTAATGAAAAATAAAGTGTTGGATGAAGAACAGCAGAAATTGTTAGGTGGGTTGAAGTATTTCGTAGAGACGTCGATTCATCGCGTCTCAGATCTTTGATGAATGGTGATACGTGATCAATGCACTCAAAGTGGTGTGATTATTTCGAGCATCCAGGTTGATCGAAGATCTGAGACGCGATGAATCGACGTCTCTACAAAATTATTGCGCCGGGCCCGGCGTTGCTGTCACCACTGGCACAGAACCTGGTTTCGACGCGCTTGCCAATTGCGCTTGAATTTGTTGAATCTCTGTTTGTATCTGCGCCAGCTGTATTTTCACATTCGATTGCAGATCTGAAATGGCTTTTTCATTAACCACTTGTTGCGCTGACAATATATTGATTGCCTGATCTGAATCTTCTGCTGCGAAAATGGATGTGCAAACAGTGAGTCCTAAAATGATAACGATCCATGTTGCTTTCATAAAAAACACTCCTTGTTATCGTGTTGAATATTGTGTTCACTGCAAAACGCACACCCTGCCGGGTGTGCTACTGTAGATCTTCGCAACAAGCACTATACTAAAATCGAAGCGCCACAGAAGCGCGTTGTTAACACCATTCTCAACTTTACACTGCACCAGTGATACAGTTTAGAAGCACTTGCGTTAGCAAGAGCGCGGTGAGAATTTCACTGCTCTCGTTTGCACTTTCGCACTCGCTCACGCGAGCGCTTCTAAACTATATCACTGGCGCGTGCCTGCTGATAGTTTACGTCACTTTAATTTATTATATCTTGTCATTGCCATAAATAAAAACGGCACCAAACATCCAACCAACACCCCGGTAGAAATAATAATTTCATAGGTCGCAAGATTACCTACTGGAATCTGTGAGGGTGGAAAAAATCCAATCACAACGCCCGCCAATGATGTCAGCAAGCCCAATAAACAGGTAAACCACAACCCCAATTTTCCACCAGGAATTTTAAAGGCGCGCGCTTTATTAGGGAATTTATAGCGTAAAACGATCGCGGCGGGAAACATCACTACATAAACCAATAATGCCAATATTGCGGTGACATCGGATAATACCCAAAATCCACTGCTTACCGATGGCATTAAAATAAATGCGGAGCACATGACCGTAAAAATCGCACCTTGCAATAATAAAATGCGCACCGGCGTATTATTCTTTGAAATTTTTCCGAGTGATTGAGGTAAGGATCCGTCTTTGCATGCAGCCAACATCCCTTTGCTAGGCCCCAACATCCATGCAGCTGCACCACCAATTGCGCCGAAAATAAGCATGAGTGCTAAAATTGGCATAAACCACATCATGTGGAATTTCTGAAAAAATAATTCAAATGCTTGCAATAATCCAGACACAATATTTAATTGGTGCGCAGGAACCACCATCGAAATAGCAAGCGATCCCAGCACGAGCGTTGTTAAAATAATTAAAATTGAATAGTACACGGCTTTAGGATAATCACGCTGCGGATTTCTCACCTCACGCGCGTGAGATGCCGACATTTCCATACCCACCAAACTAAATAAAATCGTAATAAACAATACGAGATTATCCGCGTGTTTTAAATTGGGGAAAAAAGCGTGTGTGGTAAATGCAACATCGATAGGTTTTCCCATCTCCATCCAAATCACACCCAACACCACGATTAACAGCATAGGAATGATGGTGCCAACAATAGCGGAAAACGTGCTGACCCAGCTGGCAATACGCATTCCCAAACAATTCACCAGCGTGCAACCCCAAAAAACAATCATCACTGTGCACAACATAAATAATTTACTGTGTGATAACGCAGGATTAATCATGTAAGCAATAGACACTGCAATAAAAGACATAATGGTGGGATACCATGCAATATTATAAAACCATTGCATCCAAATCGTGAGAAATCCCACCTTGTTTCCAAACGCTTCACGCACCCACACATATAAACCGCCCGTTTCGGGCCAACCCGTTGCTAATTCTGCTGATACCAAAGACACGGGAATAAAAAAAGTAATCGCTGCTAATAAATAATAAAATACAGCAGAAAAACCATATTCTGCGCTGAAAGGTAAACCACGTAAGCTGTCGATGGCGATTACGTTGATGGCAACAAGACTGATAAGACTTAAAGGTTTTTTGATGTTGATTTTTGTCATATGAATTTCTGCATCGCTCTGTTCGTTGGATTTTATATTTATCTTCGCTCAAGCTTTCGCTCGGCTTCTTTGAATCTTTGTAGGGAGAAATTATTTGTGGTTGTACACCACGTGTCGAATATAATGCGGATGCGCATTTTCCGAAGAAATCATTTCTCCTAGCGCATATTTTGATGTGGCAATTGTTAACATTGCTTTTGCATCCGGATAAGTGTCATCTGAAAAAACATTTCCAGCGAAGGCGTATCCTACGCTCGATAACATTTCCCTGTCAATTTTTTCGGGCGCAGAGAGTGCTTCGTCTTGTTGGGGTTGCATGATGCCATCGTCATCAATTGCATACAAACCCCAGTAAATCTCGCTCATGCGTGCATCCCAACCAGCAGCTATTTTGCGGCAACTGCCGTTTTTAACATACGCTGCTTGCGCTAATGTTTGTAATGTAGAAACGGGGATAAGCGGAATTTGCACGCCAAATGCCAGTCCTTGCGCCATCCCTGTTGCCAAACGTACGCCCATAAAACTGCCAGGACCACATCCAAAAGCAATCGCATTTAAATGTGCCAACTGAATATTTGCTTCATTTAATAAATCTTGAATCATAGGTAATAATAATTTTGCGTGCAGACGTGGCGCGATTTCAAAACGCGAAAAAATGCGATCGCCTACTTTTAATGCGGCGGAACAAGCGTCGGTGGCTGTATCAAATGCTAAAATATTCATAAAAATGATGGTACATTACGTGCCTATGCACACACAAGAATTACCCTACTCAAAAAACGCCGCCGAACTTTTTGAACATTTCGTGCATTTGCCTTATGCGGTTTTTTTCGATTCTTGTTTGCCACAACAAAATCAGGGGCGTTACGATATTATTGCGGCAGAGCCTGTTGAAATTATATCGAACACCGAAAACAGTTTCGAAGAAATTCGGCGGAAATTAGATGATCTTCGCAGAGACTATATTTCTCGCGTCTCACCGCTTCCCTTCACCATCGGCGCCATCGGTTATCTCAGTTATGACATTGGTCGATCACTCGAAACAATTCCCGATATTGCAATCAATGATATTGCATTACCACAAGCAGTTGTCGGTATTTATGACTGGAGCATCGTTGTCGATCATCAACTGCAAAAAACATTTTTCACAAGCGCGCATGATTTTAATCATCCAAAGATAAAAAAAATTTTAGGGGTATTAAATACAAAACCACCTAAACAAAAGAATTTTTCGCTCACGAAAAATTTCAAATCCAACATGTCACGCGATTATTATCAAGATGCATTTGATAGAATCAAAAAACATATTATCGCGGGTGACTGTTATCAAGTAAATTTAGCGCAACGTTTTTCCGCTGAATTTACAGGCTCATCGTGGCATGCTTATAAAATTCTACGTGAAAAAAATCCCGCCCCCTACGCCGCATTTATGCAATTAGAAAATGCTGCTGTGTTGAGTTTATCACCCGAGCGCTTTATTAAAGTCACTGAGCGCGTTGTTGAAACCAAACCAATAAAAGGCACATCAAAACGTTTTTCTGATTCTGTTTTAGATGCACAATCAGCGAAAGAATTATTAAACAGTGAAAAAGACCGCGCTGAAAATACGATGATTGTTGATTTATTACGAAATGATTTATCGCGTTCTTGTATCCCTGGATCAGTACACGCATCTCAATTATGCGCGTTAGAAAGTTTTAGCGCTGTGCATCATTTGGTAAGCACAATTACAGGGAAATTATTAGAAGATCAAACCAGCCTAGATTTATTACAAAACTGTTTTCCAGGCGGATCTATCACCGGCGCCCCCAAAATTCAAGCGATGAAAATCATCGAATCTCTCGAGCCGCATCGCCGCTCCATTTATTGCGGCAGTTTATTTTATGCGGATATTTCAGGTAGTTTGGATAGTAATATCGCGATTCGCACGGTTATTGCAGATAAAAATAAAATGCATTGTTATGCCGGTGGCGGTATTGTTTATGATTCGGATTGTGAAAAAGAATATGCGGAGACGTGGGCGAAGGTGGGGAAAATAATTACTATTTTAAATTCCCGGGGAAGATAACTACGCTTTTTTTGTTGCAATAAAACCTGATTTTGCATACTGCTGTATATTTGCATCATGCGTCATCAATGTCAGTAATTTTACACGCGCTGTGGCTACGATGATACGATCGGCAGGATCCGCATTTAGTCCATCTGGCAATAATGTGCTTTCAACTGCAATGTTCGGCAATAAAGGCATCAATCTAATGCCAGGCTGAGATAACGCCTGCTCAATCCAATCGCGAATAGAAGTGCGTAATAAAATCCTCTTTTTGGCCACTAAGATCGCAATTTCCCATACTGAAATAGCAGAAACAAATAACTCGCCCTGCCCTGCTGCATGATCAATTTCGCGAACATTCGCTGAGTTTAATTCAGATGATCCTTCATTCAACCAAATCCAAACATGTGTATCCAGCAATAACCCTGACATTATTTATCTGCTTCCCATTCTTCGTCAGTACTCGCAACAATATCCCCATTAATGATCACACTGCCTTTCATACAACCAAATAAAGATTTTTTGTTTTCAATGGGTGTTAACATAGCTACTGATTTTCCATGTTTTGTAATCACTAATTGCAGGTGTTTTTTTTCAACCTCATCTAACAAACCCAAACATTTTGCTTTAAACGCACCCGCCCCGATTTTTTCCGTTTTTAAATCAATGTCTTCTCGAGGTAATGATTTATCACGCTCAAATTCAATATCAAGCCCCGTCAATGGTGATTTTCTCAAAAAATCAACCAGGGATTCTTCCGGTGCAATCAACGCCGCATATTCTTTTTGTGAAATCATAACGACCGCCGGTCTACCCCGAACAGAAATAACTTGCGGACCTTCCTGTTCCGCTTTTTTAACCACTTCGCTAAAATGCGACTTAGCGTCTTGAAGCGCCCATTGGTGAATGGTAGGCATGTATCACCTCGTAATGACCAGTCTGACTAGTTATTACTATAGCACATACACGCGGAGCTGTAAAATTCAAACGAGTTTATACGAGACACGAAATTCGTCAATACCGTGTTTTTAAACCTAAAAATCTTTCCAGCTGCCGGTGACGATGCCGTATTGTGCTGCATTACTGCCGCCCAAAACACCGTTCACCCCGTCATATGTTATTGACGAGCTCTTATCTAACGTTAATGTCTGCGCATAAATAGACCCGGTGAAGGTGTCGCTTTTGTTAAGAATGACCGAGCTTGACGTGAGAATAGCGCCTGTATCTGAAGCAGAACTTGCTAATGAAATAGGACTGTCACTGTATAGACCGCCAGCAATAGTATTGTTGTTAATCAAACTTAATGATGCACCCGTCCTAGCTCCTGTACAGGCACCCAGACCGGCAGCACAATTCACCGCTATCAAATAGGACGGTGATCCAGAAGTACCCATTGTAATTCCATTCAGTGTAAGGGTTAAAGTATTTGCATTCATTTCCATAAAAACAGTTTTACCGTTTAGGCCATTCAACGCAGTTGTAGCGCAATTTGTTCCCGTGCAAGTACATGCACCACCGGCCGTGAGGGTCGTGGCTGCAGCAAAAGTCGGACTAGAAGTGCAAGTCACCGTATAATTAGCCGTTGGCTGCATACTAGCAAGCGTTTGCCCCAAAAAAGCTGCCTGGAAAGCAGTAGCTGTATTGGCTTGGGCTTGTATATTTTTTATATTGTTATCGCTGAAATTAATATCCTGACAACTGGTTGCTGGAGATACAGCTGGCGGAATTGATTCAAAACCCGAACACGTATAAGTTCCGCCAGGGCAGGTGGGCGGAGATCCTGCTGTTGCGCCACCACAAGTCTGTGCGGGACCAGAGCCTGATATTGAAATTGCGCCATCATCAGCAGGTACAGCTTGATAAGTATCAACTGATTGCGTCGAACCTGTTACGGTGTTATAGAGATGCGCGGATTGATTCAGTGTTAACGCTGGAGCGCCACTATTTCCAGTCCCATAAAGAACAACCGGCGCACCACCCCCAAAATATCGATATACAGTTTCTGTGACAGTTCTTGTGGCATTACCATCCGCTGAAGTGCCAGCTGAAGAAATTGTTAAAAAATTTGTGTTTCCTGCTGAAACACACGCGTATTTCATCGTATAAGTAGCATTATTGCTGGATAAGGTAGATGTTGGTGGTGAAGCACCGCATGATGTGGGTGAACCACCATTTGTTAAACAAATAGTGTTTGCTGCTAAACTACAGTTAGTTAAACCAGTAACAATAACGCCATTTTGATTGGCGGTAGTCGAATTCAAATACCCCAACGCATAATCCACACCCGCCTGCGCCGCATTCAACGCAATCGCATTATTTTGCATGTTATTATAAATTTTATTATCGGTGACAATCACACCCGCACTGAACAAAGTGATAATGGTAGCGATACCTATAATCACTACGACAAGCAGAAGTGCAGCGATGCCTTTTTGATTACGCATATGTAACAAGATCCTTCTCTCATAAAATTCCACTTTTACCATGATAACATATTTTTGATATACTGCTCTCCCACTCCCACACCCCACACTTTTTCTATGAACGACACACCCATTTACACTGTCTCTCAGCTCAATAGCGAAACAAGCCTGTTATTGGGCGAACATTTTGGTGCGGTATTAGTGACCGGGGAAATCTCGAATTTGTCAAAACCCTCCTCCGGACATTTATATTTTTCATTGAAAGATAGTCAGGCGCAAATTCGCTGTGCGCTGTTTCGTTTTCAACATCAAAAAATCGATTTTCCGCTGGAAAATGGGCAAGAAGTGATTGTTCAGGCCAACGTTAGTTTATATGAACCCCGCGGTGATTTTCAATTGATTGTGTCGAAGGTGCAATTGGCCGGCAGTGGAAAATTACAAATGGCTTTTGAAAAATTGAAAAAAGAGCTAGAAAAATCGGGATTATTTGATGAAGCACATAAAAAATCCCTGCCCGTTTTTCCCAAACAGATCGGGATTATTTCATCAAAGACGGCGGCAGCGCTGCAAGATATTTTAAAAGTGCTGCGACGACGTTTTCCGAGCACCCCATTAATTATTTATCCTACACAAGTGCAAGGTGATAAAGCCGCCTTGCAAATTGTGGCTGCGATAAAGCAAGCCAATCAAGACGCAGAATGTGATGTATTAATATTGGCACGCGGTGGTGGATCACTCGAAGATTTATGGCCTTTTAATGAAGCGATTGTTGCGCATGCGATTTTTGAAAGCAGTATTCCTATCGTCACCGGCATTGGACATCAAACCGATTTTACCATCGCGGATTTTGTAGCAGATGTTCGCGCGCCAACGCCATCGGCTGCGGCAGAAATGGTTTCGCCCGATCGCGCTGAATTACTGAATCAATTATCGCGTTATAATCAACGTTTATTTCAAATCATGCACGTGCAAATAAAATCCTATCAAAATCATTTGATGCATTTGCAAAAACGCTTACAACATCCCGGTGAAAAATTAAAACAACAAGCGCAACTACTTGATCAATTGGAAATGCATTTCATCCGCGTGATGCAATATGATTTGAAAAATAAACAGGAAAAAATAGCGCATATTGCAAAAGTATTAGAAACGTTAAGTCCGTTAAAAATATTGCAACGTGGGTTTAGTATTACCCGAAAAAAAACGTCAGGGAAATTAATTATACATTGTAATGAGGTGATGACGGGCGATGCGATTGTGACGCAATTAAATGACGGGGAGATTGAGTCAGTTGTAACATCTCCCCGGATTTTTTAAACAGTAGGTGTGTTATCACCATGATAGGGCTGAGTAGCATCGTGCGCTAAATCGTGCGCTGCTAATGCGTCTAAATCTTCAGCAAAGGAAATCTGGCGACTACGATCGGGTGTACGATGATCTGGTGAATGACTACTGAAAAGACCTCCTGTAACCAAACGACCCTGAGGAACTAACAATGATTGTAATGAAGATTGTGACGACTCACTACCACTCACATCTACGGATGAATCAGGTGTGCTATGGGGAGGTAATCTTTTTCTAGCAATAAATGGCCTTTCAGCAGCAGCTGCTAATACCAGTGAATCTGTTCTTGACAAGCCAAGGACAACAACGCTGTTGTCATCGCCATTGTCTACATTCCTTTCTTCTTGCTCGTCGAAATGACTTCTAATACTGCCTGCAGCACTGCATGGAGCACTCACTATTTGAAGTACGTCTTCTGCTAATGCGTCATGATGCTCCGATTCACGAGCGTTCAGATTAACTCTTAACGCTGCCATTTGCTCGTGAGACAATTGCTTTGATTTTGATGCTAAAAGCAAGATCACTTGAGACAATGCGCCATTAAATTGTTCCTGTGTTTCTATGCAATAACGCACTTTTCTTAAATTTAACGATAATATGTTTGCCGCATGGTTAAAAAATATTAATGCGTGTTTTTGTATTTCAATACGATTGGTTGGCTCATTTAATAACAAATTTTGCAACCGATTACAAATCACTTTAAACGCAGGATCTGCATTATATTCATTCAACACTGCAATTATCTCCAATCCTTGTCCCGTACGACCCACACCTGAATCACAATGCATTAAAACGACTGTTGGCACAGATGAATTATACGCGTCATAAGTCGCAAAGAATTTTGAGAGATCCACGTTATTTAAATTCAAGGGGTTTTGATCTTCAACAGGAAATCCATTATGCACAATATTGCGTTGTTCATTGGTTTCGGTATTTGTTAATGTAACAATGTTTTTCCCATCAATTTCTTGTCGTGTTGTTTTAAAAGGATTGCCTGCTGGATAATTCCAAACGGGGAGCCTTGTAGATAATCCACCTAAAGAAATCACATGAGTAACATTTTGACGCCACAGCATATCTAAATAAGATTGAATAGCCTTTTCATCTGTTATATTCGATGCAGTCTCATGGGGTACATGCGATGCCAATATCGCATTGCCATAATGATTGATTAACAAGCGATGCGCGAATTCATTCACGTCTCTTCCACCCGCAATACTTGCACTTGGGAATCGTAATTCGGCGGTGGTAGTTGCAGTACCATAAGGAACATACTCTGACGGCAAGTACTGCGCGCCAATTTTTTTTACATAGGCTAAGAAACTTTCATATCCATAATCTTGATTATTTTTTCTTTGTTCGTCTTCATAACCAGAAAAAATTGCCTCTTGCCAAGCAGACGGCAATGCTTGATCAGGATTATAAACTTTGCTTTCAAACACCGCGTTAAAAAATTGGATACTTGTATTTAATCTGTCGCGAACTGTCTCAGCTTGTGTAAAAAAGAAAAGCGAATTAATAGTTCTATAATCTGCTCCGAAAGGCACGTATGTTGTAGCCAAACGACCGCAGTCTTGGATAATGTTTTCAGGTGTACGTGTATCTATTGCTGGTGCTGGTGTCGCTGTGCGGGGCGTTAGAAGTAAATCGCTTAAATTAGTGGGAACACGACCATAATCAAATCTACTCATTCTTAGCTGCTCTCTGATAGGTATTTATATTACATATCATACACAGCATATATTAAACCTTTATTAAAAAGGGGGTTTTAAGACTATCGTTTGATTTCGCTCTGGCCCCGTCGAGATAATATCAATCGGCACACCACATAATGCTTCTAAATGGGCAATATAATTTTTAGCAGCGATCGGCATATCTTCTATTTTCGTGACACCAAATGTCGATGTTTGCCAACCGGGCATCGTTTCATAGATCGGCTCACATTCTTGCATATCACACAAATCCATCGGTAAATCATGCATAATCTCACCGCGATAACGATACGCCGTGCAAATTTTAATTTCCGACAACGTATCCAAAACGTCTAATTTGGTTAAAATCAAACTCGATAAACTATTCACCAAAACAGAGCGACGCATTAATAACGCATCAAACCAACCGCAACGTCGTGGACGCCCTGTGACAGATCCAAACTCATTACCGCGTTCTGCAATTAATTTGCCAATATCATCGTGTAATTCCGTAGGAAAAGGGCCTGCGCCTACGCGCGTGACATACGCTTTTGTCACGCCTAATACTGCATCAATGTAACGCGGACCAAATCCGGTGCCGGTGCTCACCGCGCCTGCGGTTGTGTTTGAAGATGTCACAAAGGGATAAGTGCCTAAATCAATATCTAATAATGTGCCTTGCGCGCCTTCGAATAAAATGTTTTTTCCAGCGTTTTTTAAGGCAGATAATTGCGCTGTTACATCTGTGATCATCGGGCGAATTTTTTCAATTTGAATTAATAATTTTTCTAATACGGTTTCGAAAGGCAATTCTTCTTGATGAAAATAATGCTTTAATTGAAAGTTATGATAATCCGCTAATGCTTTTAATTTTTCAGATAATTGCTCGGGATGAAAAAAATCCATCATGCGTAATCCACGACGCGCGACTTTATCTTCATAACAAGGGCCAATACCACGACCGGTTGTGCCGATCGCCTGTTTTCCGCGTGCTTTTTCACGCGCTTGATCAATTAAAATGTGGTAAGGCAACAAGACACTACATGCAGCGCTTATTTTTAATCGTTGAGTAACTGGTACGCCACGATTTTCTAATTCATTCATTTCAGATAAAAAAGCATCGGGTGATAACACCACGCCATTGCCAATAAAGCATTGCATACCGTCATGTAAAATACCCGATGGCATTAATCGTAAAACAGTTTTTTGACCCTTGATGACAAGCGTATGCCCTGCATTATGGCCGCCTTGATAACGTACAACGGCTGCTGCATGTTCACAAAGCAAATCGACCAATTTCCCTTTGCCTTCATCACCCCACTGGGTTCCTAAAATGACGATGTTTTTACTCATTGAAAAATCTCGGTAATTGCTAGAGGGGTTTAATAATACCCCAATATTCACTTGTTATCATTAAACAACCGCTCAAAATCCATCTGCTGGATTTCTAAATCCAGCAACCATCGTGCATCATCGTCAATTGTTTCTGCTTTCACAACACCCAGCGCATACAATTTTGCGCGCAATTTTCCTTGATGCGGTTGTAATGACACACGACAATGCACCATACGCTTTATCAGTAATTCTGTGATTGCTTTTTTGAGCAGATCTAAACCGATATTTTTTTCAGATGAAATCCACACGCGCTTCGGTAGATTTTTCGCGTCATAATCAATGCGCGGTGAAAATTGTTGCAATAAATCAATTTTATTCATCACTTGTAATTGCAAAATACCTTTTGCGCCGATGTCATCAAGCACAGTATTTACATCCGCCATCATTTGGGATGCATTGTCAGAATTCACATCAACCACATGCAACAATAAATCAGCTTGCCGTGTTTCTTCTAATGTTGCTTTAAATGCGGCAATTAATTCATGGGGTAGTTGTCTCACAAAACCGACGGTGTCTGCTAAAACAATGTCGCCAATTTTTGGTAACACAATATTTCTGCAGGTGGTATCAAGCGTTGCAAATAATCGATCCGCAACATACACATCACTCTCTGTTAATCGATTAAATAACGTGGATTTTCCCGCATTGGTATAACCGACAATCGAAATGCTGGGCGTTTCTGCTTTTTCACGTGCGCGCCGACTTTGTTTACGCTGAGAAACCACTTTTTCCAATCGTTTTTTAATATTTTTAATGCGTCCAGCAATCAATCGACGATCGGTTTCTAATTGCGTTTCACCGGGACCGCGTAATCCAATACCGCCCTTTTGTCGTTCCAAATGCGTCCATCCGCGCACCAATCGCGTGCTGAGATGTTCCAGCTGCGCTAACTCAACTTGCAATTGTCCTTCAAAAGTGCGCGCCCGCTGTGAAAAAATATCGAGAATTAATTCAGCGCGATCATGCACACGACAACCGAATAATTCTTCGCAATTTCTGGCTTGCGCCGGAGATAACGCATGATTAAATAAAACGATATCAGCATGGTGTGTTTTTACGGCATCCGCAATTTCTTGCGCTTTGCCTTCGCCCACAAAATATTTCGGATGAGGCGCTGTTAATTTTCCCACGATGACTTCAACAATTTTTGCGCCAGCCGAAACGGCCAACTCTTCAAATTCTTTAAGTGCGTTTTCAAAATGATCGTAATTTTCAGCGTGATAAACACTGGTTTGCACGAGCACTGCGCGTTCGCCGCCTTTTTCACGTGAGATAAAAAATTCTTTGGTCATGGATGCGTTATCCGTTATCACTGATAGTGGCTAAAAACTGAGAACACCATTACCGAGCACCAGTACTCGATCACATCGTTTTGCAAGCGCTTCATTGTGGGTGACAATCACAAAACTGGTTTGATGCGCGCGATTCAATTCCAGCATCAAATCAAAAATAATATCTGCTGTTGTATGATCTAGATTACCGGTGGGTTCATCCGCTAAAACACAGGACGGTTGATTCACCAGTGCGCGTGCGATAGCAATGCGTTGACGTTCACCACCGGATAATTCTCCGACGCGATGTGTCATACGATTTTTCAATCCGACTTTTTCTAAAATCAATGCTGCTTTTTCAGTGACTATTTTTTTTGATAATCCTGCAATCATTAATGGCATGCTGACATTTTCAAGCGCATTGAATTCGGGCAATAAATGATGGAATTGATAAATAAAACCCAATTCCTGATTGCGCAATTCACACCGTTCGCGTTCTGAAATGTCGGTGATTTTTTTATCTTTAATGGTGACATATCCCTTCGAAGGATTGTCCAAACCACCCATCAATTGCAATAAGGTGGATTTTCCAGCGCCGGATGCGCCGATAATCGCAACGGTTTCACCGGTTGTAATCGATAAATTAATATTGTCGAAAACATTCACGCAGAGTTCGCCGTCGCGGTAAGTTTTACCAAGCGCATGACATTGAATAATATTATTCATATCTCAACGCCTCCGCAGGTTGTGTTTTAAATGCTAAAATCGCGGGATAGATCGTTGCGATTAAACTAAAGCCCATCGTTGCCAAACACACTTCAATCACATCTAAACATTTAATTTGTGATGGCACAAAATTAATAAAAAACACACTGGATCGCACAAACTGCACGTGAAATAAATGTTGTACTTCATTAGCAATTGCGGTGATATTCGATGCTAATAGCAAGCCGCCAATGAGTCCCAGCAGCGTTCCGAGCAATCCAATCACTGCGCCTTGCACCACAAAGGTCATCATAATTGTGCTGGGTCTTGCACCCAAGGTGCGTAAAATCGCTATATCTGCACGTTTATCATTCACCGCCATCACTAGCGTCGATACCAAATTAAAAGCCGCCACCGCAACAATTAATAATAAAATGACGAAGAACATTGTTTTTTCCATCGATAATGCTTGAAAGAAAGCACCGAATTGAACGGTCCAGTTTGTAATTGCATAATTAGGCGATAAAATTTCTTGCAGCTGTTGCGTTACATGCGGCGCTTGATATAAATCACGTAATTTAATATGCACACCGCTGATCCGTTGCCCCGGTAAAAATAGTGTTTCAGCATCGTTCATATTAATAAATAAAACGCCGGTATCATACAAACCACCGGTTGTGTGATAAATGCCTGTAATCGTAAATGTTTTATAGCGAGGAAAAACACCGAGCAATGTCACTGTGGTTTGTGGGGTTAAAATATTAATTTGGTCACCGATCGTTAAATTTAATGATTGCGCCAACGTTTGTCCGATCACAACATTAAATTTCCCAGCGACCAGAGAATCTAAATTACCGCGCAAAACATGATGATTTAATTTTGAAACATGGTTTTCT
>Ga0207016_1058_pt1 | contig 23651 bp, 14 predicted proteins | sample Alteio_BWMinCont_54_FD_153469 | JGI IMG/M metagenome (GOLD analysis project Ga0207016, IMG submission 153469) | Enriched cells from forest soil in Barre Woods Harvard Forest LTER site, Petersham, Massachusetts, United States -... | ecosystem: Environmental > Terrestrial > Soil > Temperate forest >...
AAATATCGCCAGGACGCTGCATCCAATCCAACGGTATTACTACCAAAAGGTGCATACGATGCATACAAAGCCATGATGCTTCTTTTAGAATAAGAACATTCTAATCTTACAGCTTCAATACTTTCAATTAATTTTTGCCAGAGATTTCTTTTTGCTTTGTTCCTGCTCAGGCGAATTACCTGCATTGTTAAAGTACTACCACCTTGCACAACGCTTTTGTGTTTAATATCTTTATCGATCGCTCTGCCTAACGCGATAATATCAACGCCAGGATGATCATAAAATCTTTTGTCCTCAAAAGTAGTAATGCATTTGATAAATTTATCCGGCACATTGTAAGGAAAACGCCATTGCCCGTCCGTTGCAATAGCCGCATCTAATAAAGTACCATCGCGATCTTCAATAACATAACTCGTGGGCGCATTAAATAATTTAGCAGGTACCGAAAACCAAAACCAAATAAATAAGATCAATACTATGCCCAACACAATTTTAGTACTGCGTTTAGTATTTTTTATTTTGTTTACTATCTGTAGAAAAAAGTTCACTGAGATTATTTTAGTTCCGTAGGAACGTTATATCGGTAGAAAAAAAATAAAATAGATAGACAAGCTCCGTTAGGAGCGACATATTATATCGCTCCTAACGGAGCTTTATATAAAAAATAATTGGTCTACCGATATAACGTTCCTACGGAACTGTGAAAACAATTCATTAAGACTAATGATTACTGCGCTACCACCTCGATCCATTTACCATTAACGCCCGCTGTGATCGAGTTATCATACATCGCTTCGCAGAAAGTGCCCGGTAAAAAATATTTGCCCAAGTACGATGCATTCAATTGCACATAATAGGTCAATATCTTACCGGCATCAATATCGAAGTAAGTATAAATTCTGTCATCACGAATATCCTGGTAGGTTGATAGGGAAGATTCAAAGCTTCCTTCGCCATCCATCATTCTTGTGTTCAGTATTTCCCAACCACTTGGGAATATTTGTGATAAAGCCATTTGTGTATAATCACCACGTTTACCAGGATTTTTGATCGTTACTTTCGCAATAAAATCTGTCCCCTGTGTTAATGAACTAACATCAATAGGAGAACCATTCTGTGCTACATAACTAACATTCATCGATAACACTGCAGGATTGTTATTTACATGCAGATCGCTACCCGGTAAAGGCTGCCCTTGTGAGATCAGGCGCACGTACAAGGCATTACTTCCTTTATTGCTTACCGTAATATTTGCGTTGCCGGCTTTTACATCAACAGGAGTTTGAGAAAAATAAGAAGATGAATTAATGCTGACAGTCTTGCCATTGATATTTTCATCTGCTATAATTTTTGCTCCTGATGGATTTCTGCCACAATATTCTGCGATAGCAACTAAAGCGTAAGCGGTAGTTTGCGTACTGTACCAATCATCCTGCGATAATTTGGTGGCAATGGTGGTTACTAATTCTGCCGCCTGCGCGCGTCTTCCCAATAGTGTTAATGTTTCCAATACCATCGCCTGATCGCGTGTATCAGAGCCATAGGTAAAGCCAGGTGAATATCTTTCACTGAATGTTGTAGGTAAACCATTGATAAGGCTTAGTGCTACATTTTCCTGTCCGACTAATTTGTACGCTGCAGCCAGGCGCCATTTTGCTTCAGGAGAAAGGTATTTGAATTCTTTCAAGCGGTTCATGGCACCAAGCTCAGGTGTTTTTGCTAAAGCCAGTAAGTATAATCTATATGATTGCGTAAGATCGCCACCATAAAAATTAGTTGTTGACGGTGCCCATCCGTTTGCTTTGCTACGTTGGTATGCTTTCCATTGTGATAACATTGATTCGTTCACACTATAGCCTCTTGCCTGCGCCTCCAGTAAAAAGTGGCCGGCATAATTTGTTCCCCATTCATCGCTTTCTCCTTCGCCCGGCCAATAACTAAAGCCACCATCATTGCGTTGGAAATCCTGTATCTTAATAATACCTGATTTTATATTTCTATCTACCAATGATTTTCTATAATCATCCAGGTCAGTTAATTGATTCAATACCAACTGCGGGAATATCGCAGAAGTGGTTTGCTCAATACAACCGTAAGGATATTCGATCAGGTAATCCAAACGCTTTTCAAGGTTCATCGGCGGCACACTTGATATTTCTAATGTAGCCTTACTGGTTGCAGCAACACCGATCGGAGCAGCAACGGTTGTCCATTGTTCGTTGGCAGATAATAATTTCTGACTAACACTTGTTACGGGAGGGTTTGGATTGCGGATATCCAATTCAATATCGCAATCTGCTTTTTCACTTCCGCTTGTTGCAGAAACTTTCACTTTGCCAACGCCGATATTTTGTTTCACGGTTACATCAAAATAAACTTGTTGTTCACCAGGTTCTGTAAAGCTTACTGTTTGCGTAGGAGAGCCAACAACCTCTAAAAACGGATTGGATTGTAACGAGACCGTTACATCTTTCACATTCTTTTCCATTGCAAAAACCGTTACCGGCAATTTGATCGTTTCTGTCGGGCCCAATACTCTCGGCATCGTAGCCAATATCATCAAAGGCTTTTTAACGGCTACGGCTTTTTCCGCATTGCCATAACTGCCATGATCGGCAGCCACCACCATCGCTCTTACAGAACCAATGTATTGTGGTAAAGTAAAAGTATGTGTCTGGCTTTCGCCATCATCTAAATGGAATGGCCCAAGGTATTGTACCACCGGTTTAAATCGGTTGGCCTTTTTTTGTTTCGCTGCCGTTGCATCCTGATCACCACCGATCGTTAATATTCTATCGAGATCTCCACCCCAGGCACCAATAATATAATCGTACAGATCCCAGCTTTTAACACCCAATGCTTCGCGCGCGTAAAAATAACTGTGCGGATCAGGCGTTTTAAATTTTGTAAGATCTAATAAACCTTCATCTACTATGGCGATACAATAGGTCATAGCCTTGCCATCCTTTTCACTAACGGTGATGGACGACTGCTGTTCCGGTTTAATGGTAGACGGCATAGTAATAACAGGATTCAGGATCGTATTTTTATCTTCCACAAAAATCGGTATCACACCGTACATCCTTATCGGAAGATCATTTAATGTTTGGGCGTGTGGTTGTAATAGACTCACGTTCACATAAACATTGGGCGACATGGTTTTATCTGCTGTAAATTTTACTACTGTTTGTCCTTCAGTTGTTTCAACCCAAAATGTTTTTTAAGATCTTAGTTCCTGATTCGATGCTGATCAAACCTCTGCCGCCTTTGCTGCTTGGAATTGTCAATGTTACATCATCGCCCACATTGTATTTTTGTTTATCTGCTGTAAATGACAACATTGATGCTGCAGTAGGGTCATCCGTATTATCACGGCTTTGCCAGCCTTCTTCATCTAAATATAAAACCTGTCCGGTTGTATGTCCGCTTTTCAGGTCTTTCACCAATACTAAATATCTTCCCCATTGGTTATCATCTACTTTAAAATCCCAGGATCCTTTACCATCATTTAACTGAACAGTTTCTGTCTTAATTAATTTATTGTATTGGTCCTGTGTAAAGTTGCTTAAGCTTTCGCCCGTATTATCCCACCACCAGCGCCATTGTATTTTATAGAATTGAACCTCTACATCCGTTTCACCAGGAATTAATTTTCCTTTGGTATCAACATCAACGATCTGTGCCGTATGTGTTTTGTTGGTTAATAAAAAGCCCCATGTTTTATCACCTTCCGGCAATTTGATACCTGCATAACTTGTATACGGACTATAAGGCAACGTAACATTATCAACACTGAATGCACCACCCGGTTCAAATACTTTTACTAACATATTTGCACTTAACATACCAGGTGCATTATCATCAATAGCAAAATCTGGTTTAATGGTTGCGTTACCGTCGGCATCCAACGTACCATCAAACATTGTTTTGCTTTGAGTAGAGTAGGTGCCTGTTGGATTATCAAAACTAAACCCATCAAATCCTTTGAAGGTTGTAGTGGTTGCATACAACGATACGTCGATCTTAGCTTTTAGGTTTTTTGCAGGTGTGCCGAATAACCATTTAGAAGATAGGGTGCCTGTTGCAGCAGAATTTTTATCTAACATAGAGTCACCAAAATTCAGATCGATCTTTAGCCTGTTCGGCATGATCGTTTCTATCTTGATCGTTTTTTCGAAAGTTGCGCCGCCAACTTTTATTTTAACGTTCCAGTTACCTGTCGGCGCACCGGGATCAGTTATTGTTTTGAAAACATTGAAGCCATCATTGGCATTGTGCTGTACGATGCGTTTGTATAATTGTCCTTGTGGATTATATAAATTAAAATCAACAGGGATATCGCCCGGTAATTTATTTTCTTTGTCTTCGACGATGCAGTTAATAAATAAAGAATCGCCTGGGCGCCAAACACCACGTTCGCCAAAGATGAATCCTTTGATACCGTTCACTACTTCATCTCCACCAACATCAAAACGACTTAAAGGAAGTGTGCTTCCATCATCTAATTTTAAATAACCTTTTTCTGTTGCTTTTTGCGCAACTAATAAAAATGGTTTTTCTTTCAGATCGAAAGTGGCAAAGCCATCATTATCACTTGTTGCCTTCCCGATCACTTGCTGTTGATAATCCAGCACTTCCAGATCAACACCAGACATTGGTTCTGTTGAAATGATATCAGACACTGCTACCTGGAAAGAATTGTTCGCACCACGTTTTGCGGTCAGCCCGATATTGGAAGCCAATATATTTCTTACGGCCCAACGGTCTTTGTTGAAATAAGATTTGTAACAAGGGTCATCTTTATGATCCCAATCATACCCGTAGGGATAAGAATTACCATACCTGTTCCAGAAATCATCATTGTCATCAAGGCCGGCACCGCCTGCATCAGAAGATTCATCTTCTTCATCGCCATCAGTTTGCGTTACGGTAGAATCTGAAGTATGACAAGTGTACAAAGAATACTCCGGCCTGAATCCGATCACTACACGGTAAATCGCGCCGGGTTGTGTTTTTAAGAACTTGTCAATATCTAAAGAGAAATGTTGTTTTTTATGAAGGTCTAAGGTCTTGTCGTCATCCAAGCGTAAAGTTTTTTCAACGATCGGTTTAGCAACGCGGCGAAGGTCATCATCACCACTCATATCATTGTTCTGCAAAAATTGCGGAACATCATTTTCGAATATTTGAATGATGCTGATATCAACAGCTTTTAAATTGATCGCTTCAAATGGCAATAATAATTTACCTGAGTTCGGCAAAATATTTCCCCTGCCTTGAATTTTTACAGAAGGCATTCTATTTTCAAAAAATACATTAGCGGTAAATGCCTGGTTCAATGAATTACCCCAAATATTTTTTACACCTGCATTTACATTCACCGTGAAATTGCCGTCTAATTTATCGCCGGTATAAATTTTTACTTCACTACCATTGATCGTGTAAGTTATATCTGATTGATCGCTGATGCCGAGTAAGCCTGTTAGCTCTTGTCCGACGGCAATTGGATCACTAAACTGTACAGACGCATATTGCTGTACATCGTTCATCGCAATAATATTCATCACTTTAAAATCGCCGATCGCAGGAATGTCAAAATCTTTTTTATCTGCGATAGCAACATTTAATGGCTTGCCATCCCAGCTAAGCGAAACAGAAGAAGCATCAGTTCCTCTTGTAATGCCTTGCACGGTGAAGTTATGGAGCTTGGTGCTTTCGTTGTGTTGCCAGCTTATTGTAAGCGATTGCCCGTTCTGTGTAGCGGATAATAATTGTTCAACAGTTGCGGAAGCTTCAATGTCGGCTGTTTCAATTTGTCCGAGTAAGGTCATTTTATCTTTAGCACCCGTACTGCGCAAACCAAAATCTGTTACTTTAAAAGCAGGCTTAAGCGTTTGTACATTGAAATTAAAAGTGGCGAAATCATCCGGCACTTTAGTAATGTTGCCTAATTTAAAAGACACTTCATATAACTGATCCGGTTCTAAATTCTTCTCTGGTTTAAATTCTATTGTTCTTGCATCTACCCATGTTGCCGTTCCTTTTACGGAAGGCGAAAAATCAAATAATGATTGATCAACTACATCACCCACAGCATGTGTTGTGGGAACATCGTCTGCCAATTCGATTTTTACAGAAGATGTTTTTGAGATAACTCCTGAAGTGTAAGCATCAATGTATTTGCTATAAGCAGGATCTACGCTTAGCCATTTCTTTTTTGATTTACAAGATGGGAGCGTGATCGCTAAACATACAATGGCGAATAAAAAAGCCCAATTGAGTTTTTTGAGAATGGGATAGGAATTCATTTGAGTAAAGTTTGATAGTTAGTGGTAATTGCCGGTTAAGCAAACGTTGGTTTTGTGACATTTAAGATACAGATTAGTCTTGATTTCGTTAAATATTTTTATGTTGTTTTTTGTGGTTAGCTTTTGCCTCATGCCGGCGGCCATCGTAACCGCAACGTCGCTGCTTTGGCAACTGAAAAAAAGTACTGCGTACTGTTTTTCTGCCTCGCTTTGCGGGCACCGTGGCCAAAGTAGCGCTGGAGCAGGAACGCAGCCCAGCGGCTATGAGCGATCAAAGAGATCAAATCACAATAAACTTATGGTGAAACAAAAAAAGGATCCCAACTAAGGAATCCTTTCAAATAAAATAGTATAAGATTAAACAATAACCTGGTTACGCAAAAGATCTTCAAAAACATCCCTTCTACGGATCAGCTTAGCCTCTCCATTCTTAACCAAAACCTCAGCCGGTTTAAGACGGGAATTAAAGTTAGAAGACATTTCAAAACCATAAGCACCTGCATTATAAAACACAAGGAAATCTCCTTCTTTAACTTCTGTCAATTGTCTGTCCCAGGCAAATGTGTCTGTTTCGCAAATGTTACCTACAACGGTATATATCCTTTCAGCACCGGTAGTATTGGTAATATTCTCGATCCTATGAAAAGCATCATAGAACATAGGGCGTATCAAATGATTAAAACCACTGTTAACGCCAACAAAAACAGTAGCAGTAGTTTGTTTGATCACATTTGTTTTTACAACAAAGTAACCGGATTCGCTTACCAAATATTTGCCCGGCTCAAACCATACTTCTAATTTTCTGCCCGTTTCTTTTTCATGTTCCTGAAATGCTTCAGATAATTTTTTCCCTAATAAATTCACATCTGTCTCAACATCACCGGCCTGGTAAGGAACTTTAAATCCGCTACCAAGATCAATGAATTCAAGATCAGGAAAATGTTTAGCCATTTCAAACATCACTTCCAATCCCTGTAAAAAAACATTTACGTCTTTGATCTCGCTACCTGTATGCATGTGGATACCGGCGACATGAAGTTTAGTAGATTTTACCACGCGTTCGATGTGGCGCATCTGGTGAATAGAGATACCAAATTTGCTATCGATATGACCCGTAGAAATTTTATAATTTCCACCTGCCATGATATGCGGGTTCAAACGAATACAAACCGGATAGCTATTGCCAAAGCGTGTTCCAAATTGTTCAAGGATAGAAATATTATCAATGTTGATATTTACACCTAAGTTTTTAGCTTCTTCGATCTCTTCAAAATCCACACAGTTTGGCGTGTACAAAATTTGTTTTGGCTGAAAGCCTGCTTTCAGTCCTAATTGTACTTCATTGATGCTTACGCAATCAAGGTTGGCACCTATTTCGTGCATCCATTTAAGGATATTGATATTGGTTAAGCTTTTGCAAGCATAAAAAAAACGTGCATTGCATCCTTCAAAAGCATTCTTTAATTTATTGTATTGTTCTGCTATTCTTTCCGCATGATATACATAAACCGGTGTGCCAAATTCATTGGCGATGTCAACTAATTGTTGTGGGGTTAATACCTGTGTCATTGTTTTAAATTGTTGGCGATCTTTTATTTTTTGATCAGCCATTTATAAAAAGGTTATAAAAAAAGGTATGAAAATATTCTCCTCATACCTTATTAAAATATTTTTCTAATAATTTATGATTCTAAAAAACCGTCCTTGCCTTCTGCTCCGTCATTCTCCACTATTTCGCCTTCTTCTGTTACAGCTAATACAGTTTCAGTTTCTTCTGCTATTGTTATTTGTGATTCTTCTTCAGGATGAATCACGGTGGCCTTGACCAATTCTTCCATCAGCACTTCATTTATCTTAGGCAGATCAGACGCGCTGTTGATCCCAAAATAATCCATGAAAGATTTAGACGTAGCATATATTAATGGCTTGCCAACTGCTTCTTCATTTCTACCGGCAATTACCACAAGGTCTTTTTCTAATAATTTCTGCACTGCATAATCACAATTCACACCACGTATAGATTCGATCTCGCTTTTTGTTATAGGTTGCTTGTAGGCAATGATAGATAAGGTTTCCATCGAAGCAGTTGACAACCGCTTCAGGAACTTATCGCCATTTAATTGCGCGATCGTTTGGTGGTATTCTTTTTTAGTAAGGAACTGCCAGCCGCCGCCGCTTTCTCTCAATTCAAAAGAGTAAAACTCGGCACTATACTTTTCACAGATACCTTCAATGGCAGATTCTACCTGGTCCAATGAAGCTTTATCTTCAATAAAACCAAGGGCATTATTTACCAGGTCAACTAATTCAAGACTAGTCAAAGGTTTGTCGCTGGCGAAAACCAACGCTTCAATGTGAGGTATGATCTGAGAAAGTTCCATTTTCTTGATTTGGTGATGTGATGATCTGATAATGTGATGATGAAAAGCTGATGCTAATTTACAACATCATCACATCACCAAATTTCCAAATTATCACATTAGTTTTATCCGTTTAATGCTGCAGCACCACTTACTATTTCTGTTAATTCAGTAGTAATGGCTGCTTGTCTTGCACGGTTATAACTAATTTTTAATGATTTCAATAATTCATTCGCATTGTCACTTGCTTTATCCATTGCAGTCATGCGGGCACCATGTTCGCTGGCGTTCGCATCTAATACGGCTTTGAATAATTGTGTGTTCAATATTTTCGGCATTAATTCAGCGATCAATGTTTCTTTCGTTGGTTCAAATATAAAATCTGCTTTTTTACCGGATGTTTTTGGTATTTTCTTTACCGGCAAAAATTGTTCATCAACATAGATCTGAGTTCCTGCATTCTTAAATTCGCTGTAGATCAATTCTACCGCATCAATTTGTTTCGTAGCAAAAGCTTCCATTGCATAATGAGCCGCTGTTTGTACTTTATCAAAACTCAATCCTGAAAAAATATCCCAGTATTTATCAACTACTTTAAAGCCGTTCTTAGTAAAGTGCTCGTATCCTTTTTTACCGATCGGCAATATTTGCACATTTCCTTTAGCATCCTGTGCAGCATATTTATCGCTGATCACTTGCTTCGCTAATTTAATTAAGTTACTGTTATATCCGCCACATAAACCTCTGTCACTTGTAACAACGATGATCAAAACTTTTTCAACTGCTCTTTCTGCCGCCAGTGCTACATTAATATCTCCTTCGCTTGTACTAACAATATTGCCCAGCATTTCCTGTAGCTTTTGTGCATACGGTCGCATTTGTGTGATCGCATCCTGAGCGCGGCGCAATTTGGCGGCACTCACCATTTTCATGGCTTTAGTTATTTGTTGTGTGCTTTGAACACTTTTTATCCTGTTACGTACCTCTTTTAAAGCTCCTGACATATAATCTATTAGAAATAGTGAATACTATACTTTTGGGTGGCAAAGGTAGGGCAAAAATGGTTAAGGTTTGGATGGTTTATTAACAAAAAACTCCCTTTTTTGGCTCGTTTTTAAATTTATTTCCTTTTTTCTGCTTCGCAGGAAGAATTACAGCCCGGTTTATCGTTAATTTATCAATAATAGCTAAACTTAAGCCATCCATCTTTTACGCTACTGTCAACTAATTTGTACATTTGCCGTCCCTGTCAATTTGACCTTGAAACTATTTCAGCATCATATTTGACAAATAAGGGTTGATTTAATATAAATATATACAATTTAGAATTTTATGATAGGGCTTTTATCAAAAGTATTTGGCGGAAACAAGAGCGAAAAGGATGTAAAGAAAGTTCGCCCGCAGGTAGAGAAAATTAACCAGTTCTTTGCTCAGTATCAATCATTGAGTAATGATGAGCTACGTAATAAAACACAGGAATTTCGCGATCGCATCAAACAACATTTGAGCACTATCGACGAAAAGATCGCCGGCAAACAATCCGCTGCTGAAAACCTTCCTGTTGATGATATCAATGGAAGAGATATCATTTACCAGGAGATCGATATCCTAAAGAAAGACCGCAACAAACAAATAGAAGAAATTTTAGAAGAGATCTTGCCTGAAGGATTTGCAGTAGTTAAAGAAACGGCTAACCGTTTTAAAAATAATACTTCACTGGAAAGCACTGCCACAGAACTAGATAAAATACTAGCTGCTAAAAAACAGCATATTAAAATAAGTGGAGATAGATCAATATTCAGTAACACATGGATCGCCGGTGGCGGACAAGTTACCTGGAACATGGTACACTATGATGTTCAGCTGATAGGTGGTGCCGTATTACATTCCGGAAAGATCGCGGAAATGGCAACGGGTGAAGGTAAAACCTTGGTAAGTACGCTTCCGGCATACTTAAATGCATTAGCAGGCGAAGGGGTTCACATCGTAACCGTAAATGATTACCTGGCAAAACGTGATAGTGAATGGAACGGACCAATATTCGAATGGTTAGGCATTACTGTTGATTGTATTGATAAACATGAACCCAATAGCGACGCACGTCGTGATGCATACAATGCTGATATTACTTATGGTACCAACAATGAATTTGGTTTTGATTACCTGAGGGATAACATGGTGCACAACCCCGATGAAATGGTACAACGCAAACATCATTTTGCAATGGTGGATGAGGTGGATAGCGTTTTGATCGATGATGCAAGAACGCCATTGATCATCAGCGGACCGGTTGGGCATAGCGACAACACACAACAATTCTTCGACCTTAAACCTCGCATCGAAAAAATAGTTGAGGCACAAAGAAAAGCCGTCAACCAATATTTAATTGAAGCAAAGAAAAAAATAGCGGAAGGCAATGACGATCCAAAAGATGGCGGATTGGCTTTGATGCGCGCGTATCGTGGCTTGCCAAAGAACAGCGCGTTGATCAAATTTTTGAGTGAACCGGGTATCCGCGTTAAGCTACAAAAAAGCGAAAACTATTACCTGGCAGATCAGCAAAGAGAAATGGGTAAAGTAGATGAGGAATTATATTTCCACATCGATGAAAAAAACAACAGTGTTGACCTTACCGATAAAGGGATCAATTTAATTACAGGTGCAGGTGAAGATCCTGAATTCTTTATCATGCCTGATCTTTCTACCAAGCTGGCTGAAATTGATAAGAGCGTTGCGAGCACCGATGAAAAATTACAAGCGAAAGAAAGTTTATTAAGCGAGTACTCTGTAAAAGTTGATCGTATACACACGGTACAGCAATTATTAAAAGCATATACTTTATTTGATAAGGATACAGAGTATGTTGTAATGGATGGTGCCGTAAAGATCGTTGATGAACAAACAGGACGTATCCTTGATGGAAGAAGATACAGCGATGGCTTGCATCAATCGATCGAAGCAAAGGAAAATGTAAAGATCGAAGCCTCTACGCAAACGTATGCTACGGTTACTTTGCAAAACTATTTCCGTATGTACCACAAATTGGCAGGTATGACGGGTACTGCAGAAACAGAAGCAGCTGAATTATGGGATATCTATAAATTAGATGTGGTAACCATCCCGACCAATATCGTTGCTGTTCGTAAAGATGAGCAGGATCTTGTTTACAAAACAAAAAGAGAAAAATACAAAGCTGTTATTGATGAGATAGAAATATTACGCAATGCAGGCAGGCCAACACTCGTTGGTACAACATCTGTAGAAATAAGTGAATTATTAAGCAGAATGTTGAAGCAAAAAAATATTCCGCACAATGTATTGAATGCTAAACAGCATGCTAAAGAAGCACAGGTAGTTGCAGAAGCCGGGTTAGCCGGTGCCGTTACTATCGCGACTAACATGGCGGGTCGTGGTACGGATATCAAACTTGGTCCCGGCGTTAAAGATGCGGGTGGTTTAGCGATCGTTGGTACGGAAAGACATGAGAGCCGTCGTGTAGACCGACAGCTTCGTGGCCGTTCCGGTCGTCAGGGTGATCCTGGTAGCACGCAGTTTTTTGTAAGCTTAGAAGATGACCTGATGCGTATGTTCGGTAGCGAACGTATTGCTTCGATGATGGATAGGATGGGTTACAAAGAAGGTGAAGTGATACAGCATAGCATGATCTCTAAATCAATCGAACGCGCGCAGAAAAAAGTAGAGGAAAATAACTTTGGTATACGTAAACGTTTGTTGGAATATGATGATGTGATGAACAAACAACGTAACGTGGTGTACAGCAAACGTAACCATGCTTTATTTGGAGACCGTTTGGCCCTGGATCTTGACAATGCATTTTATTCTGTTGCAGATGGATTGGTAAATTCTTTCAGAGAGAACGGAAGTTTTGAAGATTTCAAATTGGCCTGCATTGTAAACTTCGGGATCAATACCAATGTTACGGAAGAAGAATTAGCGAAAGATAATATACAGGTTGTAGCAGAAAAATTATACAACGAAGCGAAATCAAATTACAATCGTAAAGCGGCAACTTTAGGAACGGAAACTTTGCCGATCATAAAAAATATCCGCAAAGAACAGGGGCCCAATATTGAAAATGTATCTGTACCATTTACGGATGGCAAAAAAGGAATTCAGGCATTGGCTAATATTGATAAAACGATAGCGTCTAACGGAGCCGAATTACCAAACGCATTGGAACGCAGTATCACATTGGCTTTGATCGATGATGCATGGAAAGAACATTTAAGAGCGATGGATGATCTTCGCCATAGTGTGCAAACCGCAGGCTACGAACAGAAAGACCCGTTGGTTATTTATAAGATAGAAGCATTCGGCGCCTTCAAACAAATGGATGATGAAGTGAACAGGAATATTGTAAGCTTCTTGTGCCATTGCGCAATGCCGGCTGAAAATAATTCAGACAAGCAACAGATCAGAGAAGGCCGTGAAAGAAAAACCGATATGAGCAAAATGCGCGAACGTAAAGCGGAATTTGCAGGTGCAGGACCTGAATATGCTTCACCCGAAAATGAGTACAACGATCCAACTCCTGTTAAACATGAACCAATAAGAGTAGAAAAAACTCCGGGAAGAAATGAGCCTTGTTATTGCGGTAGCGGTAAAAAATACAAGAACTGCCATGGTAAAGAAGCATAATTAGTTCTTTTAATGAATTTAACGGGATCAACTTAAAAAGCTGATCCCGTTTTTATGCGGCAGTGTCGGATATATATTATCACTCACGTAGCTTACTTTTGCTGAAGTTCACTTTATTAAAAAACTAAAATGCCCGCAAAAGAGGATAGGAAAGAAGTTTGGAGAAACATAATACGCCTTGTTCAGCCATATAAAAAAGGGCTGTTAACAGTATTTATCATTAGCTTGTTAAGCACAGGTGTTACACTAATAGAGCCACTTATTTATCGCGAAGCTGTAAATGATATCTCAGGTTTATTTGTGCAACGTGCACGTAATGATGTAAAAAGAGAAATGGGGGTAGCGCCTGAAACAGATGATGATCCCATCACCAAATTTGTTGAAAAAGATGAAGCGAAATATAATGCTGCTACAGTAGTAATTGATTCAACAAAAAAAGAAACAGTTACTCATGCAAAAGAACCGGTACGAAAACACAGAATAAAAGAGCCGCATACAAAAACACATGTGGCTCCACGTACACCCGGTGAAGCTTTTCATACATTGGTTTGGGCAACCATCTGGTTATTTGCTATTAATATAATCGGACTGATCTTTTGGCGCATCGGTGAGAATATAGATGTGAAACTGATCTGTACTATCGAACAGCAATTCATTAAAAAAACATTCGGGCATGTATTAAGATTGCCATTGGCTTTTTTCTCCAAACGTTCCACTGCAGCATTACATACACAAATAGACCAAAGCGAAGAAGTCTCGGAAACAATTGGCGCTTTTACCAAACAAATATTGCCAGAGATAATAAGTCTTGTTGGTTTGCTCGGTATTATGTTCTGGCAGAATACTATTCTGGCGCTCCTAGCTATTTCAATCATACCATTTTATTTGATCATCACGGTCATCTCAACAAAAAAACTGGAAATGGGCCTTGCAGCCTATTATGAAAAATGGGAAGATGTATCAACCCGAATGCAAGATGCACTGACAGGAATAAAAACCGTAAAACTTTCAGGCGCAGAAGAACGGGAAATGATGCTCTTAGATAATCAGGCTGCCGCTGCTTATAAAGATTATATCGATCGCTCAATCTTGGCAAATAAATATACCTTTTGGCAAGTGTTGCTTACTTATGTTTCGCAAGCGTTGGTATTAGCGTATGGTGGTTTTCTTGCTTTGGAACATAGGTTAACTCCTGGTGATGTAGTAATGTTTGTTGCTTACCTGGATATGTTGTACGATCCGATCGATAATTTAGCAGGCATTTGGGCAGACCTGCAACAAAATGTAACATCGATTTCACGCGCATTCAAATTATTAGATACAACCGTAGAAGAAAAAGTAGGTAAAAAATTAACAATAGCGAAAGGAAGAGTAGAATTTAAAGATGTTCATTTTTCTTACAATCCAGATAGAGAAATATTATGTGGTTTATCATTCACGGCAGAGCCGGGGAAAATAACAGCATTGGTTGGATCATCGGGAGCAGGTAAAACAACAACCGTAGATCTTTTACTTAAATTATTTGAACCGCAAAGCGGAGAGGTATTGATCGATGGACAAAAACTATCAGAAATGGATGGTGCATCTGTAAGAAGCCAGGTAGGAATGGTGGCGGCAGACGGTGCAATATTCAGAGGTACGCTGGCAGATAATATTCGTTATAAAAGGCCCGATGCAACAATGGAAGAAGTAGTTGCTGCAGCAAATGCTGCAGGCATGCAAACTACCTTACAAAGATTACCCGATGGTTTGCAAACAGTAGTTGGTGAAAGTGGATTTGGTTTATCGGTAGGAGAAAGGCAGCGTGTACAAATAGCCAGGGTATTGATATCCAAACCAACCATCTTAATAATGGATGAAGCTACAGCCAATTTAGATTTTGCTACCGAAGCAGAAGTAAAAAAAACTGTTGATGAAATTCGTAAAGAAAATACGGTGATCATTATAGCACATCGCTATTCAATGGTGAAAGATGCGGATCATGTAATTGTTTTAGATAATGGTGTTGTAATTGAAGAAGGTACTCCAAATGAATTAATTGAGAAGAGCGATTGGTTTGCTGAATTTGCTAATAATAATGAAGAGGAGTACGAAGAGACCGAAGAGGAAACCCAGGAAACGGATGAAGAAAGTGACGAAGAATAGAAATAATTTATTTATTGTAATTTTATCCAATGCAAATTGCCTCTTACATCGACCATACCGTTCTTAAGCCAACCACAACTATCGCCGATATTGAAAAGCTTTGTGCAGAAGCATTACAATATAAATTCGCCGCGGTTTGTGTACCACCTTTATTTGTAAAAAAAGCAGTTAGCCTGGTAAAAGGCAGCACTGTAAAAGTGGCAACTGTTATCGGGTTCCCATTTGGTTATTCGGCCGTAGAGGCTAAAGTAGCAGAATTGGTACTGGCAATTATTGATGGCGCGGATGAATTGGATATCGTAATTAATATCAGCGCAATAAAAAATAACGATTGGCAATTTTTGGCGAATGAGATCAATACAATGATGCCCATCATCAAAAACAAAAATAAAGTAGTTAAAATAATTATGGAAAGCGGTATTTTAACAGATGATGAAATTATTAAGTGCTGCACGGTTTATGCAGCAGCCGGGGTCGATTTTATGAAAACTTCTACCGGTTATGCTGAAAAAGGCGCATCTGTGCACGCTGTAGAACTCATGCGAAGCCATTTAGATACAAATATCCAGATCAAAGCAAGCGGAGGAATAAAATCATATACTTTTGCTAAGCAGCTAATTGATGCCGGCGCTACACGTATCGGTTGCAGCAGTAGCATTCAAATAGTAAACGAAGCAGCTCAATAAAAATAAAACAACAGGAATGAAAAGTTTTTTGTCATTTATCGCGATACTGATCTCAATTTCCGTTCACGCACAGGATACTATTAAAACTGATACTGCAGCAGTGGGAGGAACATTGACCATTAATAAAGACCCAAGGCTTGAGGTATTAGCTAAGAACGAAGCTAGTTATAATGCCACGGCTGTAAAATCGGGAAAAGGTTATAGGCTGATGGTATTAAATACCAATAACCGGACCTTGGCCACCAGCCTTCGCTCTAAATTATTGCAAAGATATCCTGATCAAAAAGTGTACATGAGTTTTCAGCCGCCATATATAAAATTGAAGTTTGGCGATTTCCCTGATGAAGATAGTGCCGATAAGTTCAAGGATGAATTGCTGAAATCTAAATTGATACCGGGCAATATTTATGTAGTGCCTGAGATCATTGACCTGGCACCAACAAGTCCGGTACAGTAGCAGGAAAGAAGGTGCATTTCTCTTGCTACTTAAGACTAATATCTTGATACTATTTAATAAAACATACCAGTGAGCGAAACATTATTACAGCAGGTAAAAAAACTGTCAAAAAAATATGCAGATGAATTCATCGAAATTCGTCACCACCTGCATGCTCATCCTGAATTGAGTTACAAAGAGTTTGAAACATCTAAATTCATTCAGCAAAAATTAACTGAATTGAATATTCCTTTTGAAGTAAAAGCAACGACGGGTGTAATAGGTTTGATCAAAGGAAAAAATCCAACCAAAAGAGTAGTGGCACTTCGTGGGGATATGGATGCTTTGCCAATCACTGAAGAAAACGATGTAGTATATAGATCTACCAATCCGGGTGTAATGCATGCCTGCGGTCATGATGTGCACACAACCTGTTTATTGGGAGCTGCAAAAATATTGAATGAATTAAAAGATGAGTGGGAAGGAACGGTGAAATTGATCTTTCAACCGGGTGAAGAAAAAAATCCTGGCGGAGCCAGCATATTAATCAAAGAAGGTGTATTGGAAAATCCCGCGCCAGAAAGTATTTACGCATTGCACGTGCATCCTACTTTAGAAGTAGGTAAACTAAGTTTCAGGGGCGGCATGGTAATGGCCAGCGCTGATGAATTATATATTACCATTAAAGGTAAAGGCGGACATGCAGCTGCACCACAAAATACTGCTGATACTATTTTGATAGCATCGCATTTGATCGTGGCATTACAACAGATCATTAGTAGAAATAATAATGCATTTAATCCATCTGTATTATCGATCACATCGGTACAAGGCGGACATACAACTAACGTGATCCCTTCAGAAGTAAAACTGATGGGGACATTCAGGGCTATGAATGAGGAATGGCGCTTTAAAGCGCACAAGCTCATTACAAAAATGGCAACCGAATTAGTACATAGTATGGGTGGAGAGATCGATCTTACTATTGATGTAGGTTATCCTTTTGTTTTAAATGATACTGTGTTGAGTGCCGCAGCACGCAAAAAAGGGGAGCTATACCTTGGTGCAGATAATGTTGAAGAAACTGAATTAAGAATGGGCGCTGAAGATTTTGCTTACTATTCTCATAAAATACCGGGCTGCTTTTTTAGATTAGGTGCGGGTAATATAGCCAAAGGCATTTCCAGTGGCGTACATACACCTACTTTTAATATCGATGAAAGCGCTATTGAAATAGGAATGGGGATGATGGCGTTTTTAGCAATGGACCCGGAATAGCAATGGATAATTGGTTAATTGATATTATCTACTCTTGTTTTTCGTCATCCAATTTTATATTATCCAGTTCATCGAACTCTTCTTCATTATTTTCTGTTTCAACAATTAAATTACTTAAGCCGAATAACGGAATGATCGTAAATACGGGATAATCAATTTTGTTTTGTTGCGCGAACTCATTGGCCTCTATTTCATTTGAGAAATATTCAGTCCGGCTTTCGAGAGTTGAAATGTGATTCGCTTTGTATATGACCATAATGAATTATCATTTATCAATTAACCAATTATCCATTCTCTTCCAATACTTTTTCCATTTGCATACTGCGTGAGCCTTTTACTAATAACATTGTATCCGTAAATTTTTGTTGCTGCAACCAATCTTTTGCTTCCGAAGAATTATTGAGATAGGTAAAGTTGTTAGCTATTTTATTATAATCTCCTCCAACCAAAACAACGGCATCCCATTTAAATTTATTGATCAGTGCGATGATGCCTTCATGTTCTTTCAGGCTTTCATTGCCTAACTCTGCCATACCGCCGAGTAACAGTACTTTTTTAGTGCCATTCATTTTTGCAAAATTTTCAATGGCGGCTTTCATGCTGGTAGGATTGGCATTGTAGGCATCCAAAATTATTTTATTACTGCCTTTTTCTATTAGTTGTGAACGGCTGTTGGATGGTACATAACTTTCCAATGCCATCTTTATTTTTTCATCAGCTACTTTAAAATATCTGCCAACGGCAACAGCAACTAAAACATTCGGCAGGTTATATTCTCCTACTAAATTCGTTTTGATAGCAGGCCCGTTTTTTATAGCAACGGCTAAAAATTCTGCGCTTTTATTTATTGTCCCAACAATATCTGCGTTCGAAGTCCCATAACTTATTACTTCGTGGATGCCTTTACTTATCTCTTTTAAATGATCATAATCGTTCATTATAAAAACTGTTCCGTCATGTGCGCGTAAATAATCAAACAATTCACCCTTGCCTTTTTTTACGCCTTCTTCTCCACCAAAACCTTCGAGATGAGCCTTGCCTATATTAGTAATAATACCATGTGTTGGCATACAATACACACAATACCCTTCAATTTCTTTTTGGTGATTGGCGCCCATTTCTATAACAGCGATCTCCGCATCCTTTTGAACAGCCAAAATGGTTAATGGTATTCCTATATGATTATTTAAGTTCCCTTTTGTAGTGTAGGTTTTATAGGTGGTCGACAATACTTCATGCACTAATTCTTTAGTAGTCGTTTTTCCATTACTGCCGGTAATGGCGATAAAAGGGATATTGAATTGTTGTCTGTGGTATTTAGCTAGTTCTTGTAAAGTATTTAATACATCGGTTGTCTGTATGATCCTTTCATCTTTATACGCTATTTCTTCATCAATGATCGCATAGGCAGCTCCGGATCGAAGTGCCTGTTCGGCAAAATTATTGCCGTTAAAGGTTGGTCCTTTTAATGCAAAGAACAGATCACCCTTTTTTAATTTCCGGGTATCGGTTTCTATAGATGGGTGCTGAAGAAAGATCGAGTATAATTCCTGAATTTGCATGCATCAAAAATAACGGAAGTTTTATTTTTGAGATAAGAAAGTTTACAGCTAAACACAAACGGGTTAGTTCGGCAGCGATTTTGCGATATTTTGCGATTTTTCTGTTAAAATGGCTCTGCCAGCCTTCTATTAGCCCCAAATGTGATACTTGACGAATCAAAAAGCTTCCTATATTTGCACAAAATAATTTTACTTGCTATGTATAAAAATGAAAAGATGTTGTTTAGTAAAACAACTTTAATAGTAATTCTTTCTTTGCTGTTTTGCGGCATGGATCTACAAGAATTAAAAGCGCAGGATTCACTGATCAATTTGCCGGAATATAGTCTGCCAATGACTGATAAAAAGATCGTTATGGCACATTGTATGACGCATATCATAAGAACAAAAGACAGGGTGTTGGAAGATGGAGCTAATCCTGAATATTATCCAAATACACCGGATAATCCATCACAAGCAATTGGCGGGTATACTTTGGTAGATGTAATGAGCGACAGGTTTTTAAAAGATTCAAGCCTGGAAGCTTCAGTAGAATTCGAAATGCGTGCGGCAATGAGATGCGGTATCGATGGGTTTCAATTTTATTATCAATTAGGGAATAGCGGCTGGGACAGGATCGTGGAAGCGTATTTTAAAGTGGCAGAAGAAAAGAACCTTGATTTTAAATTTGCCTTATGTTTATCTCATCCCGGCAATGGCGATACCAGCATACACGAAGCAGTTAAAATCGCTACCTGGTCAAGAAGGATAAATAGCATTATGGAAAAAGTTGGCCGTAACAATAAACATTGGCTAAGAACGCCGGATGGCAGATTAGTTGTGTATTTATGGTATGGAGAACAATTGGCAGATGTGCCTTATAGTAATATGGAAGGTTATCCTGAACAATATTATTGGGCACGTGCTTACAGAAGATTAGCGAATGCTGTAGGTGAAAAATTTGCCTGTGCTATCGTTATCAATGATTTGAAATCGAGTTCAGAAATAAGTAATTATTTAGATTATTTCCCGGCAGTTTGGTTATGGACCGGCGCTTATGCATCAGGTGAAGCAGAAAGAATTGCGGCGGCTTGTAAAGCAAGACATAGAACATTTGAAGGCTCGGCATTCCCGGATTTCTTCACGTCTAAATTATTAGCACCTGAAAACCCTGCTGTTTATTGGCATATATTATGGTTCAATGACGCGATGGCTGCAGGTGTTAATGGTATACAAAGGAATTATTTAGCAACAGGCTTATCTCAAACATTCCGTAGTAACTGGAATTTTGCTATTCAGCAAGATGTACCTGTAATGAATATTATTACATGGAACGATTATCCGGAAGGGCATCACCTTGCTCCGGAAGTAAACCATAATTACGGTTTCTCTGTTTTATTGCAATACTATAAAAGTATTTGGGAAGGGAAGCCTTCACCTTATGCGGATCGTGACGTAGCTATTGCATTTTTTAAAAAATATAAAAGCAATGCCACGCCGAGCCCATACAATGTTCAGGTTGTAACTATTGGTAAAACAGGTAGTGTTGCAACAGAAGATTCTATCGACGTTGTTACGATATTGCCTCAACCCGGTCAGTTACGTGTGAATGGCGAAACGGTGAATGTTCCGGCAGGATTAACTTCTACTAAATTTAGAAGTCAGCCGGGCGCAGTAAGTGTTGCTGTTTTAAGAAATGGAGTAGTAACTAAAAGTTTTGTAACGCCGGAATGGATCACAGACAAGCCTTACAGAACAGATAAACTTACTTATACATTTGATACAGAGTACATGAATTTCAATCATGATATTTTTGGTGATAAACCAATTTTATATTCAACTCAATACAATAAGGATATTAATAAAAAATAATCAATAATTGAATTGATAAAAAAGGCATCGCGTTTTGCGATGCCTTTTTAGTAACAACTGATTCCAGATTAACCACTTCGCTAATTCTATCAGTTCCTGCGCAAGCGCCTCTTTGGCTGTGGTGACAAGTGAAGCGAGGCAGACAAAATCATGCGAAGCAGATTTTCGTCAGCGGCCAAAGCAGCGCTGGAGAAGGGATGCAGCCCAGCGGCTATGAGCGACTACTACTAAAAATAACAAAGCGGCTATGATGGGTTAAGAAATATTTTGCCGGGAAGACGTTTTATACGATCTCTTTTAATTTAGCCACAACAATATCCACTTCTTTCGTAGTGTTGTGTTTAGAGAAGCTGAAGCGGACCGTAACACAGTCAGGGTTATTGTTAACAGCTCTTATAACATGAGAATCCTGATCGGCACCGGAAGCGCAGGCACTTCCTCCGCTAGCGCAGATATGATTGATATCCATATTGAATAAAAGCATTTCTGATCTATCTGTCTTAGGTAAACAAACACTTAATACTGTGTATAAACTTTTTCCAAATACATCGCCATTAAATGCAACTCGGGGAATATGTTTTACCAGTTCATCGTGCATGTATTTTTTTATTGAATTGATATAGGCACTATCTTTTTCGTAATTATTCGTAGCAATTTCCAAAGCTTTTGCTAATCCAACAATGCCGTAAATATTTTCAGTGCCCGCTCTCATATTTCTTTCTTGTGAGCCGCCTTGTATATGTGGTTTTATTTTTACATTTTCATTGATGTATAATAAGCCGATACCTTTTGGTCCGTGAAATTTATGCGCCGAGCCTGTTATAAAATGTACAGGTGTATTTCTTAGGTCGAAAGGAAAGTGCCCAACGGTCTGGACTGTATCGCTATGGAAAACCGCATCGTATTTCTTGCAGATATTACCCACTACATTCAGATCAAGCATATTGCCAATTTCGTTATTGGCATGCATTAATGTAACCAGTGTTTTTTCTTTATGGGTAGATAATAAATTTTCGAGATCAGTTAAATCGATGTGTCCGCCGGGTAATAATTTTACAATTGATAAAGTAACGGCTCCAGATTGTTGCAAATATTCAACAGTATGCAAAGTAGCATGGTGCTCAATAGGAGAAGTGATAATATGCTTGCAGCCAAGATCTCTAACAGCTGCATTGATAACAGTGTTACTGCTTTCCGTGCCGCCGCTTGTGAAAAATATCTCTGCAGGATGCGCATTTAAAATTTTAGCAACCGCTTTCCTTGCTTGTTCTATCGCTGTTCTTGATTCTCTGCCATAGCTATAGATAGACGAAGCGTTGCCAAACTTTTCTGTTAAGTAAGGCATCATCGTTTCCAACACTTGAGGATCAAGTGATGTAGTGGCAGCGTTATCAAAATAAATCCTATTCATTATTAGTTTAGGGGTTTATAGTTTAGGAGTTTAGATAAAAAACTTATAGCTCGCGTAAGCTCTACAAACTTCTAAACCCTCAACTCTACATCAACTCTTTTATGTCCTGTATCAGTTTATTCGCAATATTATTTGCCATCGTTTCAGAATTACTCTCCGCATAAATGCGGATGATCGGTTCTGTATTGCTGGTACGCAAATGCACCCAATCCGTTTCAAATTCTATCTTTAAACCATCTTCCGTATTGATGGGATTGTTCTTGTATTTTTCTTTGATGCCTTCAAAGATCTCTTCTACTTCAATGCCATCATCTAAAGCAATTTTATTTTTAGACATATAATAGTTGGTATAAGTATTACGCAACTGCTTGATCGTTTTTTTACTTTGCGCCAAATGAGTTAAAAATAAGGCGATACCGATCAAAGCATCTCTTCCGTAATGAAGATCCGGGACAATAATGCCGCCGTTTCCTTCTCCACCAATGACTGCATTTACAGCTTTCATTTTATTTACCACGTTCACTTCGCCCACAGCGCTTGGAAAATACTCTCCACCGTGTTTGATCGTAACATCTTTCAATGCACGTGTGGATGACATATTAGAAACCGTATTTCCTTTTCTTTTGCTCAACACGTAATCTGCCACCGCTACCAATGTATATTCTTCGCCAAACATGCTGCCATCTTCACACACAAAACACAAACGATCCACATCAGGATCTACAGCAATACCTAGGGCTGCATTTTCTCGCACAACTTCTGTACTCAAACCCGTTAAATGTTCAGGTAATGGTTCAGGGTTATGTGCAAATTTCCCGTTCACTTCTTCATTGATCACTACAATATCTTTTACACCCAGTGCTTTTAACAATGCAGGTACAGCAATAGCGCCCGTACTGTTTACAGCATCAACCACTATTTTAAATTTTTGTTTTTTGATCGCAGCAACATTCAC
>Ga0207016_1062_pt1 | contig 23192 bp, 28 predicted proteins | sample Alteio_BWMinCont_54_FD_153469 | JGI IMG/M metagenome (GOLD analysis project Ga0207016, IMG submission 153469) | Enriched cells from forest soil in Barre Woods Harvard Forest LTER site, Petersham, Massachusetts, United States -... | ecosystem: Environmental > Terrestrial > Soil > Temperate forest >...
AACTTTGCAGTGGATGATATGACCAAAATTGCTGGTCAAAAACCAGTAATCACGTTATCCAAAAAATCTATTGCGGGTTTTAAAATTCGTGATAATTACCCTATCGGATGCAAAGTTACTTTGCGTCGCAAAAAGATGTATGAATTTTTAGAACGTTTGATTTCTATTGCAATTCCACGTATACGCGATTTCCGTGGCTTTAATGCAAAATCATTTGACGGTCGTGGAAATTACAGTTTGGGTATTAAAGAACAAATCGTATTTCCAGAAATTCAATACGATAAAATTGATAAAATACGTGGATTGGATATTACAATCACGACAACTGCAAAAGATGATGTGCAAGCACGCGCGCTATTAAAAGCATTTGGATTTCCATTGAGATCCTAATGTGGAGCTGCGTGAACCACAAAGAAAATAAATAATTATAATCTAAGGTGTTAGGTAAATATGGCTAAAACAAGCGTTAAAAATCGCAATAAAGAAAGAATGATTCTTTCTGAACGTATGAAAAAAACGCGAAATGCGTTAAAAGAAACGATACGAATTGATGAGGAAAATCGCGATGAAGCTATTGAAAAGCTTCAAAAACGCCGTCGTAATGAAAGCCCTATTCGCGTACGTCATCGTTGCAGACAATGCGGAAGAAGTAGAGGCACGTTAAAACGTTTTGGCTTGTGCCGTATTCATTTACGTGAAGCAGCAATGCGTGGTGATGTGCCAGGCTTACGTAAAGCAAGCTGGTAGTAGTGACGCTATTTATCGCGTCTAAAATATAAAAAAACGAGAATTAACCATGAGTTTACAAGATCCAATATCAGACATGCTGGTGCGTATTAAAAACGCTCAAGCTGTCGCTAAAAAAAATGTAGGTATGCCTAAATCCAAATCAAAAATTGCAATTGCAAAAGTTTTGAAAGACGAAGGTTATATTTTGGATTTTTCCGAAATTGAGATGGATGGAAATCCATGGATGACGATTGAGTTAAAATATTTTCAAGGTGCGCCAGTCATCAGACGTTTGCAAAGAGCAAGTCGTCCTGGCTTACGCGTATATCAATCCACTGGTGATTTACCTGATGTTGATAATGGGTTAGGTATTGCTATCGTTTCAACAAGCCATGGTGTTATGACCGCACAAAACGCACGTAAAATTGGCCAAGGCGGTGAAGTTTTGTGTCTTGTGAGTTAGGAGAATTCTGATGGTGAGTAGAGTTGCAAAAAATCCGATAAAAATTCCTTCAGGTGTGGATGTCAAAATCGCAGGCCAAGATGTTGTAGTGAAGGGTAAATTGGGCGAGTTAAAAGAAGTTGTACCTGCATTAGTTAAGGTTGTGCAGGCGGACGGTCATATTCAGGTAGCAGCTGCTAATAATGAATATAATTCTGATACGTTAGCGGGAACCATGCGCGCACTTATTCAAAATATGGTTTCAGGTGTTTCAGAAGGATTTACTAAAAAATTAGTAATGGTTGGTGTCGGTTATCGCGCTAAGGTTCAAGGATCTGCGTTAGATATCTCCGTTGGTTTATCTCACCCGCTGATCATGCAAATGCCAAAAGGAATTACAGTTGAATGTCCCACCAATACTGAAATTGTTTTGAAAGGTGCGGATAAGCATATGGTTTGTCAAGTTGCTGCGAATATTCGCGCTGTACGTCCACCTGAACCCTATAAAGGTAAAGGTATCCGTTATGAAAATGAACAAATCATTTTGAAAGAGGGTAAGAAAAAATAATGACTACGCTAGATAAACAAGCCTCACGCATACGCAGAGCTGGTCGCACAAGACATAACATACGTCGATTGGGTGTTAATCGCTTGAGCGTATATCGTTCTGCAAATAATATTTACGCACAAGTTTTTACAGCTTGTGGCTCTACTGTTTTAGCGTCTGCTTCAACTTTAGATGACGAAATTAAAGATAAAAGTAAGCATTGTGGCAATGCTAAGGCTGCTGAAATGACAGGTGCCTTGTTAGCAAAACGTTGCATCGATGCAGGCATTAAAAAATGTGCATTCGATCGTTCTGGATACCGTTATCACGGACGTGTGAAAGCATTGGCAGAAGCGGCACGTGAAGGTGGTTTGGAATTTTAGTAGAGACGCGATTCATCGCGTCTTTGCGAAGCGAATATAAACATAGGTAATAACATATATGACAGCTCAAGTTGCAACAGACCAAACACAAACGGATGGTATTGTTGATAAGTTAGTGAATGTAAGACGAACAGTTAAAGTAGTAAAAGGCGGACGTGTATTCTCTTTTGCAGCTTTAGTTGTGGTTGGTGATGGTCAAGGTCGAATCGGTTTTGGACAAGGCAAGGCAAAAGAAGTGCCTGTTGCGATTCAAAAAGCAACTGAATCTGCAAGACGCAACATGATTCATATCCAGTTAAACGGCACTTCACTGTATCACGAAGTGCGTTCACGTCACGGTGCAAGCAAAGTATTAATGTTGCCAGCCAGCGAAGGTACCGGTGTTATTGCGGGTGGTGCTATGCGTGCGGTGTTTGAAGTAATGGGCGTTAAGAACGTACTGGCAAAAAATGTGGGTTCAACAAATCCTGTTAACGTAGTTCGCGCAACCGTAAAAGGTTTGACGAATATGTTATCGCCAGAAGCAGTTGCTAAAAAGCGTGGAAAATCAGTACAAGAAATGTTGGGTAAATAATCGTAGAGACGCGATGAATCGCGTCTTTCGAAGATGGGATAGCTCTAATGACAAAAAAAGATAAACTAAAAGTAACCTTAATGCTCAGTAAGTTTGGTCGAAAAAAAAATCATGCAGCGTGTGTGAAAGGTCTTGGATTACGTCGTATACGTGATGAAGTTATCGTGGAAAATACCCAATCTATACGTGGAATGATCGATAAAGTCGCTTATTTATTAAAAGTTGAGGAAATGTAATGCGATTAAATACTATTAAACCCGCCTTAGGCGCAAAACATAATACCAAACGTTTGGGTCGTGGCGTCGGATCTGGTTTGGGTAAAACTGCTGGTCGTGGTCATAAAGGTCAACGTGCTCGCGCAGGCGGATATCACAAAGTGGGTTTTGAAGGTGGTCAAATGCCACTGCAACGCCGTTTGCCTAAATTTGGTTTCCATTCAAGAAAAGCTATGGTTACCGCTGAAATTCGCTTGAGTGAATTAAATCATTTAACTTCTGATGTTGTAGATTTAAAGACTTTAAAAGCTGCAAATTTAATTACCTCTGGCATTCTTTTTGTAAAAGTTTTTGCATCTGGCGAAATTAAAAAACCATTTAAATTAAATGGTATTAAAGTAACAGCGGGCGCCAAAAAAGCAATTCTAGCTGCTGGTGGCAGCGTTACAGAGGCCCGCGCATAGATTCGCGCCGTGAAGACGGTATACACCGTGTCTTATAACGCGAATCAAGCAAGGGCGCATGATCGCGGTATAAGCAAGCAATTTTTGGGGATTCAATGAGAAGTACTGCAAAATTAGGCGCAGGTCTACAATCCGGAGGATTGAGTGAGCTAAAGCGAAGACTTTTATTCGTCTTGATTGGCATCATTGTTTTTCGTATCGGTTCGTACATCCCAGTTCCCGGTTTAAATCCAGACGCAGTTGCTCACCTGTTTAAACAAAATGAAGGCGGTTTGCTTGGCATGTTTAACATGTTTTCTGGCGGCGCTTTAAGTCGAATGACAATTTTTGCATTAGGTATTATGCCCTATATATCTGCATCAATTATCGTTCAAATGTATAGTACAGTTTCTCCAAAGCTCATACAGATCAAAAAAGAAGGTGAGGCGGGACGTCGAAAGGTAAATCAATACACACGTTATTTAACATTGGGTCTTTCATTAATTCAGGCATTTTTTATTACGCGATGGTTGGTGGATAGTAACACCGCGATTAATCCTAATTTCGTATTTTATTTTGTAGCTATTGTGACATTGGTTACTGGAACTATGTTTATTATGTGGCTCGGTGAGCAAATGACAGAGCGTGGCGTTGGTAATGGAATTTCCTTGATTATTTTTTCAGGTATTGTCGCGCGTTTTCCATTAGCGATTGGCGAAGTAATGAATCAAGTTCGTCAAGGTCAAATGCAAGTCATTACACTTATTTTATTAGTGCTTGTTGTGACGGCGGTAACATTGGTTGTCGTTTATTTTGAGCGTGCACAACGTCGTATCACGATTAATTACGCAAAGAGACAGCAAGGCAATAAAATGTATGCTGCGCAAACCAGTCATTTACCATTAAAAATTAATATGGCAGGTGTTATTCCGCCGATTTTTGCGCAAAGTATTATTTTATTTCCTGGTGCAATTGCAAAGTTTATTGGCACAGCAAAAGGTTTTGCATGGCTGAATGCCTTTTCACTCGCTCTATCTTTTGGACAGCCTGCCTATATGATTGTTTTTGCATTCGCCGTGATTTTTTTCAGCTTTTTTTATACTGCTTTGGTCTTTAATCCTAAAGAAACGGCTGATAATTTGAAACAACAAGGCGCTTTTATTCCTGGCATTCGACCCGGTGAACAAACAGCAAATTATATTGACACTATCATGACGCGTTTAACGTTAGTTGGATCTATCTACTTAGCATTAGTTGCTTTACTACCACAGTTTTTAATTATTGCATGGAATGTACCTTTTTACTTCGGCGGAACTTCTTTGCTGATCGTCGTTGTTGTGTTGATGGATTTTATGGCACAAGTTCAAGCTCATCTAATGAGTCATCAATATGAGTCATTGATGAAGAAGTCGAAAAGTAAAGGATCGAAGTTGGGATTAATTCGGTAGCAAGCGAAATTTATACAGAGGTATTTATGAAAGTAAGAGCATCTATAAAGAAAATTTGTCGCAATTGTAAAATTGTACGTCGCAGCGGTGTTGTACGTGTAATTTGCAAAGATAGCAGACATAAACAACGTCAAGGTTAATACCTTGTTTTAAGAATATTTTTTGAGTTTTGCTTGCAATTATTGAGTGTGAACGGTAATCTAGGCGCGCTATTCTGCCTAGTCAAAATCTGGAGTTATAAAGTATGGCGGTTGCTCGTATCGCTGGTGTAAATATCCCAGCTCAGAAGCATATTAAAATTGGATTACAGTCAATTTATGGTATTGGTATAACACGTGCAGAAAAAATTTGTGAGGCGGCAAATGTAAATCCCGCAGCAAAAGTAAGCACTTTATCTGAAGCCGAATTAGATTTGTTGCGTAACGAAGTCGCAAAATTCATTGTTGAAGGTGATTTGCGCCGTGAAGTTTCTATGCACGTTAAACGCAAAATGGACTTAGGGTGCTACGTCGGCATTCGTCATCGTAAAGGATTGCCTGTACGTGGACAACGCACGCGCACTAACGCACGTACAAGAAAGGGTAAACGTAAAGCGATTCGTTCGCAATAAGAACGAGCAACAGAAGCCCGCGCGTAGATTCGCGCCTCTGAAGACCGTAATTATTGTGTCTTCTAACGCGAATCAAGCAAGGGCGCAGGGCTCTCAGCACAAGAAAAGACATAAAACTAAGGTGAAAAATGGCAACAGAAGCAGCAGTAACACCAGTAGGAGCTACAACAGCAGCAGCACCAACAGCGGTTAAGAAAAAAGCCAAACGCAAAATCTCCGAAGGTGTTGCGCATATTCAAGCAACATTTAACAACACAATGGTTTCAATTAGCACGCCATCAGGTGATGTTTTGTGCCAAGGTTCTGCAGGACGTTCAGGTTTCAAAGGGTCACGTAAAGGAACGCCTTTTGCTGCTCAATTAGCTGCTGAAACAGTTGCAAAAAAAGCAATCGATGAATTTTCATTACGACGTGTAGTGATCAATGTAAGTGGTCCGGGCGCAGGAAGAGATTCTGCGGTTCGTGCGTTGCGTAATTCAGGTTTGGAAATTATCCGTTTAGTAGACACAACCTGTCTTCCACATAACGGTTGTCGTCCACGCAAAAAACGTAGAGTTTAAGATAAAAGCTGTGCCCGCGTGCAGGGAACGAAGTGACCGTAACAAGGGCGTAGTTAAAACATTTAAGGTTATTAAAACATGGCAAAATACTTAGGACCAAAATGTCGTCTTGCAAGACGCGAAAAAACTGATTTAGGTTTGAAGAGCGGTATTCGTGATATCGATACTAAATGTAAATTTGATCGTACGCCTGGTCAGCACTGGCAACGTCGTGGACGCGTAACCGATTATGCAACCCAGTTACGTATGAAGCAATTGATCCGTCGATATTATGGCGTCATGGAAAAAAAGTTTCGCTTGTATTACAAAGAAGCGGAACGTATTAAAGGCTCAACAGGTGAAAATTTGTTGCGTTTACTTGAATCGCGTTTAGACAATGTTGTTTATCGTATGGGTTATGCAGTTACGCGTGCTGAAGCAAGACAATTGGTTTCTCATAAGTCTATTTTGGTCAATGGCCATGTTGTAAATATTGCTTCTTATTCTGTAAAGCCAGGTGATGTTGTCTCTGTTCGTGATAAGGCAAAAAAACAATTACGTATTACTGCGGCTGTTGATTTGGCTCAGAATCGTGAACAAATTTCGTGGGTTGATGTTGATGCAAAAGCATTATCAGGTGTTTACAAATCGCTTCCAGATTTGGATCAGTTGCCACCGGAATTTAAAGTAAGTTTGGTTGTTGAATTGTATTCTAAATAATTCGTAGAGACGCGATTTATCGCGTCTCTTCTCATTGCGAATTTATGAAACTAAGAGGTCAGAAATGCAAGACATTTACAAAACATTTTTAACACCAAATGCAATTCAAGTACAAAACATCACACCGACGCATCACAAAATTGTGCTTGAACCCTTCGAACGTGGTTTTGGTCATACATTAGGTAATGCATTGCGTCGTATTTTATTATCGTCTATGCCAGGGGCTGCGATAGTAGAAGTTCAAATGGACCACGTATTGCACGAATACAGCACGTTGCCTGGTGTGCGTGAAGATGTTGTAGATATTCTCTTGAATTTGAAAGGACTATCGATACGCCTGGATAATATCAGTGAAATTATGTTAAAGCTGCATAAAAAAGGACAAGGTCCAGTGACAGCCGCTGACATCACTCCTGAAAATGGCGTTGAAATTGTTAATCCTGATCATGTGATTGCACATTTGACACAAGAGGGTGAAATTAATTTGAATTTAAAGGTGTCGTTAGGCCGCGGTTATCAGCCAGCATCTGTTCGTGAACTGGCATATCAAAACACTCGTCCTATTGGTGTATTGGTTTTAGACGCTTCTTTTTCTCCTGTAAAACGCGTTGCTTATTCAGTTGAAAACGCGCGTGTTGAAAATCGTACAGACATGGATAAGTTGATTATTGATTTAGAAACTAATGGTACATTGGACCCTGAAGAAGCGATTCGTTATGCTGCTGCTATTTTACAACAACAATTATCATCATTTGTTGATTTACAGCATGAAATCGAAACGAGACCAAGACAACATAAAAATCAGGTTGATCCATTATTATTACGCCCCGTAGATGATTTAGAGTTAACAGTCCGCGCAGCAAATTGCTTAAAGGCTGAAAATATCTATTACATCGGTGATCTCGTGCAACGATCCGAGTATGATCTTTTAAAAACGCCCAATTTAGGCAAAAAATCATTGCTCGAAATTAAAAGTGTATTGGCTCAACGTGGATTGTCATTAGGCATGATGATCGAACCATGGCCACCCGAAGATAAATAAAGTGTGAGCGTAGTGAACAAATAAACATTAATCAGAAGCCCGCGTGCAGGGAACGAAGTGACCATAACAAGGGCGTATAAGTTGAGAGAACATCATGCATCATCGTAAAAGTGGAAAAAAACTAAATCGTAACACGAGTCATCGCAAAGCGATGTTTCGTAATATGTCAGCGAGTTTGTTGAAGTTAGAGTTGATCCAAACTACTTTAGTAAAAGCAAAAGAATTGCGTCGCTACGTTGAACCTTTAATTACGCTCGCAAAAACAGACTCCGTTGCAAATCGTCGTTTGGCATTTTCAAGATTGCGCGATAAAGCAGCCGTTGCACGTTTATTTACGCAAATCGCACCTCGTCATGCAAAACGCCCCGGTGGTTATTTGCGTTTGATGAAATCTGGTTTTCGAACAGGTGACAATGCTTTAATGGCATATGTAGAAATTGTTGACCGTCAAAACCCACAAGAAAAAAATGCTTAATTTTACACTTGGTTAACTATCTGTTTATACATCAAAAAATTCTTCAAAAATCCAAAGCATTAGCGCACCCAGCAGGGTGCGCGTTTTCAGAAAACCTTAATTCTCCCTCGGTATAATACTTATCCAAGACTACTTATCTTGAATGAAGGGGTTTAAAATGCCTCATGGCGTAACGGGAGCAGAAGGTGCAGAAGGAACTGCAACAGAAGCAACTACTCTGATAGTGCCGCAAGTATTGCCGCAGGAAGCGCTCACTTTTGTGGGTTTTGATATTTTAAGAAATACGCTAACTGCACTTAAAACCTTTTTAGTTGATTCCTTCAACATTTCTTTTAATCGACAAGAACTCTTAGATCTCACAAGTAAAGCTCAAAAGTATTTGTCTCCTCTCTTTTTCATGCTCGCTTTGTTTTCTTGTTTTACAAATGGCGGACTCAATGTTTTTACGGGCGTGGTGAATCTATCGTGGTTTGAAATACTATGCGGGTTGATAATGACACCCGTTTGGAATGGCTTAAATATTGTGTTTGCACTACTGATTTCTCCTGATTACTTTGCAGAAATGCGCGAAAATCCAACGATTGCAAATAAACTCAAAGCATATAGTAATTTCTACTATCATTCGCTGGGTTTGTTTCTAGCAACAGCTTGGGCGACCTATTCAATTATTACAGAAACAACTGAAAAAGAACCACTTTCATCAGCCGTGAGCGATGCTGCTTTTGGTGGTGGAGAAATTTTGGTTGCATTATATGCGCTTCAAAGGTTGATGCAATCAACAAACCCCGATGATAGCATTCGTGCATTGTCTGCTATCATGACCAGTGGATTTTGTGCAGCAGGCGCAGCGGGAGGAAGTGACTCCATGGTATCAAGTTCAAGATATCCACTATATTCATCTGCTGGGCTTTATGGAGCGTATTCCATATCTAATTTTGCAGGAAAAGAACTCGCCCGTCTTTGCCTTAGATTAACAGCAAAAACAGCAGAAGAAGACACAACACCTGCCTCTGCCGCCGCATACGTCACTATAAATTAAGCCTTACCTATAGATTTCTTAAAACGGAATATCATCATCAAAATCAGCCGTCGGCGCATGCGTTGCCGGCATCGCTGGTTTGCTGCTCGATGTGTTGCTTGATTTTTCACGATAATTATTGTCCGATTGACCTTCTTGCGATGCCGCACCACGACCATCTAACATTTGCATCTCATCCGCAATAATTTCCGTGGTATATTTTTCAACGTTGTTATTTTTCGTGTCTGTCCATTTACGTGTGCGAAGTGAACCTTCGATGTAAACTTTCGAGCCTTTGCGTAAATACTCATTCACAATTTCTGCCAAGCGATTAAAGAAAACAACACGATGCCATTCAGTGCGTTCTTGTGTTTCACCGGTTTGCTTGTCTTTCCAAGATGTACTCGTTGCAACATTTACTGTTACGACAGCATTACCGTTCGTCATATAACGTGCTTCTGGATCAGCACCTAAATTACCGATTAAAATTACTTTATTAATACCGCGTGCCATGATTGTCTCCCGGGGTTTGTAGAGACGCGATTCATCGCGTCTCACGCTATTCGATAGACAGATTACCCTCTCCAATCGCATTGCGCAATTCGTATTCGGAGATTTTTTCTTTATCGATTTTCACATATAACAAACTTTCCATTGACACTACAGCGATTTCAGAAACACCGGGCAATGTCATTAATCGCTGATAATCATGTTGTGCAACCACATCAACAGGAAAAACCAGCGTTGATAAATATGCCGGCTTTTTCATTGAAAATGCAACAACCAACCAAATCAGCGAAATAAAGGCACAAAATGCAAATACACCCGATAAATCCGCATGCGATAAAATAAATCCGCCGACACTGCCCCCTACAAAAATACCAAAAAATTGCGAAGAAGAATAAACGCCCATCGCAGCACCTTTATTTTGAATCGGTGCAATCTTAGAAACGAGTGAAGGCAGCGTTGCTTCCAACACGGTAAATGCAATAAAGAAAATAAATAATAAAAATAGCGTGGTAAAAATGTGTAAGTGAAAATAATACAATCCGATTTGCACCATTAAAATGGCAACAATGGACGCAATAAAAACCGGTTTCATCTTCCGTTTTTTTTCTGCGATAATGATAAACGGCAAAGCAAATGCAAAAGAAAGCAATAAAACACATAAATAGACACTGATTTGCTGAAATGAAGACAAATGCATTTTAGAAGTAAAAATGATAGGAATTGCGATAAAAATAGCGGTTAAAATCGCATGCAATGAAAATATGCCCGCATCCAATCGCAGCAATTCCCTATTTTTTAATATTGTCAAAAAACTCGCACCTGTTTTTTTAAATGGTTTTGGCGGTGCAGGAATCGTGAATAATAAAGCCGCGCCAATCATAGCAAGCATTGCTGTTATCCAAAAAATCCCTGACAAGTGAAACCAATGATTCACAATAGGGCCTGCAATCATTGCAATTGTAAATGCAAACCCAATCGATAATCCCATAAAAGCCATTGCCTTGCTGCGTGATTCATCGCGTGTGAGATCTGCTAATAATGCCAGCACCGTGCTGCCGATTGCGCCCATGCCTTGCAGTGCGCGTCCTAATAATAAAAAATAAATTGAATGTGATAATGCTGCAATGATGCTGCCGATAAAAAACAAGCATAATCCCGCGAAAATAACGGGTTTTCGACCAACGCGATCAGACAACATGCCAAACGGAATTTGGAATAATGCTTGTGTTAAACCATAAATACCCAATGTCACGCCAATGAGTGTTAGATTTGCGCCAAGCATATGCTGCGCAGTTGCCGAAAAAACAGGCAAAATCATAAATAATCCCAACATACGAATGGACATTATGCTACAAAGTGCCATTAGCGCGGATTTGGTCTGGTTCGAATTCAATCGTTTCTCCGAGTAAAACTGTTTATAATGCATTAGTTAAAAATATTGTAGAGACGTAATTCATCGCGTCTTTTGTTGCGTGAGTATAAGCATAATGCAAAAAAAAATCACCATGCGCGGCGTGCGCACTCATAATTTAAAAAACGTGAACGTCGATATTCCACGCGATCAATTAGTAGTAATTACCGGCTTATCTGGTTCCGGAAAATCATCGCTCGCATTCGACACATTATATGCAGAAGGGCAACGCCGTTACGTTGAATCATTATCATCGTATGCGCGTCAATTTTTATCCGTGATGGATAAACCTGAAGTCGACACTATTGAAGGATTATCACCCGCTATTTCCATCGAGCAAAAATCTGCATCGCATAATCCACGCTCAACTGTGGGTACTATCACAGAAATATACGATTATTTACGATTATTATACGCACGTGTCGGCAGCCCTTGTTGTCCGAAGCACAAACATTTATTGAGCGCGCAAAGTGTGTCTCACATGGTTGACGCTGTTTTGGCTTTGCCTGAAGGTACTGCGGTGATGTTATTAGCGCCCGTTGTTCGTGATCGCAAAGGTGAATTTGTTGAATTATTTAAAGAATTAAAACAACAAGGATTTATACGCGCGCGCATTGATGGCGACATCAAAGAATTGGATGAAGTCACCAAATTGGATTTACGAAAAAAACACACCATCGAAGTCATTGTTGATCGCGTGAAAGTACGCACGGATATACAACAACGTCTCGCAGAATCTTTTGAAACTGCTTTGCGTCTTGCCGATGGATTAGCCTCTATTTCTCTTATTTCCGCACCTTCAACGCCCACCATTTTCTCTTCCAAATTCGCCTGCCCCGAATGTGGTTACAGCCTCAACGAATTAGAGCCGCGCTTGTTTTCTTTTAATAGCCCCATGGGTGCTTGTGCTACTTGCGATGGCTTAGGTATCGAGCAATCATTTGACTCTGCAAAAATAGTGCAAAACGCATCTTTATCATTATCGCAAGGCGCGATTAATGGATGGGATCGCCGCAATTATCATTACTATCAAATGCTCGAAGCACTGGCAAAGCATTTTCATTTTGATTTGGAAAAACCGTTTGAGAAATTATCCAAAAAAATTCAAAATATTATTTTAAACGGCAGTAATGATGAAGAAATTGATTTTACATTTGTGACACACAAAGGTGTAAAGGTATCACGCACACATGCGTTCGAAGGTATTTTACCGAACTTAAAACGTCGTTATCAAGAAAGTGAATCACAAGCCGTACGTGATGAATTATCAAAATATTTAACGCAAGCGCCATGCAGTGTTTGTTTAGGCACGCGTTTATGTGAATCAGCACGCAATGTATTTATCGATGAAAAATCATTGCCAGAAATTACAGCAATGTCTATTACAAATGCGCATCAATTTTTTACACAATTAAAATTAATCGGCAATAAAAAAGAAATCGCCGATAAAATTTTAAAAGAAGTAAATGCGCGCTTGGGATTTTTATTAGATGTGGGATTAAATTATTTAACACTGCATCGCTCCGCAGAAACCTTATCCGGCGGCGAAGCGCAACGCATTCGTTTGGCCAGTCAAATTGGCTCTGGATTAGTCGGTGTCATGTATATTTTAGATGAGCCATCCATTGGTTTGCACCAACGTGACAATGCGCGCTTATTAAAAACATTAACGTATTTAAGAGATTTGGGAAACACGGTTATTGTGGTAGAGCACGATGAAGATGCGATTTTATCCGCGGATTATGTGATTGATGTGGGACCCGGCGCTGGCGTTCATGGCGGTGAAATTATCGCAGCGGGCACACCCGATGATATTAAAAAATCCGAACGTTCCATCACAGGAAAATATTTATCAGGTGCATTACGCATCGAAATCCCTAAAAAACGTGTAGAAAACACCTGTCGCCCTGTGATCAAAATTATTGGCGCACGTTGCCATAATTTAAAAAATGTCACCGTCGATATTCCATTGGGATTATTAACGTGTGTCACTGGCGTTTCAGGCTCTGGAAAATCCAGCTTAATTAACGACACATTATTTCCTATCGCTGCGCACAAATTAAATAAAGCGGGCCTGCATGATGTGGGCGAACATGATGATATTGAAGGCCTAGAAAAATGCGACAAAGTAGTCGACATTGATCAAAGCCCCATCGGTCGCACACCCCGTTCAAATCCCGCTACGTATACCGGCATTTTCACGCCCATTCGTGAATTATTTGCAGCCACGCAAGAATCGCGCGCACGCGGATATTCACCCGGACGATTTAGTTTTAATGTCTCTGGCGGTCGATGCGAAGCATGCGAAGGCGATGGATTAATTAAAGTAGAAATGCATTTTCTCGCAGACGTGTATGTGATTTGCGACACATGTGCTGGTAAGCGTTACAATCGCGAAACATTAGATATTAAATACAAAGGCAAAAATATTTATGACGTCTTGCAAATGACGATTGAAGAAGCCTACGAATTTTTTAAACCCGTACCGATTATTCACCGTAAATTACAGACTTTAATTGATGTGGGTCTGTCTTATATCGCGCTCGGACAAAGCGCCACCACATTATCGGGCGGTGAAGCGCAACGCATCAAATTAGCGAAAGAATTATCCCGTCGCGATACCGGCAACACATTATACATTTTAGATGAACCCACCACCGGTTTGCATTTTCATGACATTGCGCAATTACTCAAAGTATTGATTCGTTTACGCGATCATGGCAATACTGTTGTTGTCATCGAGCATAATTTAGATGTGATCAAAGTTGCCGACTGGATTATTGATATTGGACCTGAAGGCGGTGATGGTGGTGGTGAAGTGCTTGTTGCTGGCACACCAGAAACAGTTGCAAAATGCGCACGATCGCACACCGGGTATTTTTTAAAAGCGCTATTGTAGATTCTGTTGAACCTATGAATTAAAAAAACTCAAAACTCCAAGCTTCTTTTTGACGGTGGATCGCAAAGCGCAACATCCGCATCATCCCACTCTTCTGATTTTGGTTTTTCCGCGTCAGGACGATAGAGAAAGTAGGTGACGCCGTTATACACTTCCGAACCCACGTAAACCATCCCGGCGAGCGCCAGCTTAGCGGTGGTCATGATAAGATAGGTTGTTATAGCAGTTGCAGCAGCGGTGCCAACAGCAAGCAACATTTGCGTAGGAACCAAGATCGCGTTCACGCCTGCTTTTAAAGCAGAGCTAACCACATGATTAATAGTAGTTTTAGCAGCAAAATCGATTACATAATTAACACCATCAATCACGGGCATACAACCTCCTGTCACTGCGATGAAATAACCTTACTTTGATTTTAGCAAAATTTTGTTCAATATTAATACAGAATTCATGTATCAGTTCCGTTTTTCAGGTAATTCACAGTTTTTCGTAGAGACGCGATTTATCGCGTCTCAAATCCGCGATTAACGTCACGGTTATGCTTATATTTGAGACGCGATAAATCGCGTCTCTACACAAGCCTTGCAATGCGCATAAAATTTGGAATGGTTACGAGAATTCACACTATTGTTGCTTCAAATGACAGCAGTAGGTTCTGTTGGTGCAATTAATACCGGATAATGCTGCAACCTTGCTGCTTCTACGTATGCCGCTCTCATTTCATCGGGCGGATGTGTATCGAATAGATTACGGCCTAAACAACAAGAAAAAAATGATGACGGGTTGTCGGAAACAGTACTATTTTGTTGGGAGTGGTTAAAATAATATTGTTCAGCGCAATAACGTACTTCGTCATGTTTAATGTCAAGTAGGCCGGTCATATCGGCTTCCATTTCCATAGTGCGCGTATGATGAAAACAGGCAATCAAATTGCTGACACCTATGACAGCACTGGATGCCATCAAACCAATAATTTGAGGGTCAAACATTCCCATGATCGATTCAAAGGCGATGATTTTGCCGCTTTGTAAACCTAAATAGAAGAGTGTGTTGAGTAGATTGAGCACATATAAAAAAGTAGGGTAGACTTGATACAAATGACCATGTTTTTTAATGTGGGCTAATTCATGTGCCATGGTGATTTCCACGCCGCGCGTGAATCGTGCGGTTTGTAGATTCTGCTCGTCATATAAATATTGAAGGTTCATTGGTTGGTGTGGATTTTTTCTGTATTTGTGAAATACAAAATAATGAGAAAATACAATTTCACGATCCTGGCAGCAAAAAAATTTGTATGGCACATATGCGCTGTATACTGCATCAGCATAGGTCAATTTAATATGCGCTGGGTTTGGAATTTCAAGTGCAAGCGCAAGCGTGTTTTTCATCGTATCCATATGCGCCGCAACAGGCGCTTGTATACCTGGGCCTGTATTGGGATAGTCGCTTCTTTTTTGTGAGAGAAATTCTTTAATGTTAATATTAAAACCACATGCGCTTAATGCCGCATAAAGTCCTGCGAGCGATAGAAAAAATAAGGCGATGCCTGCACAATATTCGATAAGATTGATATTCAGTTTTTGTTCTTTTGTCAATGAGGTGTCATCATAACTGACAAGATGTGCAGGATCTATCCACAGCAAAATATGAGTTACGATCGATAGCAAGCTGAAAATTTTGTGCGCTACTTTTGAAATAAAAATAAAATTGTTAGCAGACACAAGATTGTATGAAGATTCGTCCGTGCTGTGCTGATTATTCATAGAATATTCACCTCCGTCATCAATTGGATACCAAATTTCTCCAAAACCGATTGCGTAATATCCTCACTTAATTTTTTAATCTCCAAACCTGTCCCGCCACCGTAATTCACAATCACCAACGCTTGATCCGCATGAACGCCGACATTCCCAAATCGTTTACCTTTAAAACCACACTGCTCAATTAACCACGCCGACGGAATTTTGACATGCGCATTTGGCTCTGGAAAATGCGGCATTTTCGGATATTTTTCTTGTAAGCGTAAAAATATTTTTTCTGTCACAATCGGATTTTTAAAAAAACTACCAGCGTTACCAATGTCCTTCGGATCTGGTAATTTTTCTTGTCGAATTTGAATGATGACATCGCTGATGGTTTTAATAGACAACGGTCGACCTTTTATTCTTTCAGCAATAGCGCCATATTCTACGTGAAAAATAGGCTTTTTATTTAAGCGCAAAACAACGTGTGTTATCACCGTTTTATTTTTTAATGCGTGTTTGAAGATGCTATCGCGATAGCCGAATGCGCAGTCGCTGTTGGTAAATATGTGCGCCGTGTTATGACCGTCTGTTGAGACCGCATGCACTTCATGCAATACATCTTTTAGTTCAACACCATACGCACCGATATTTTGAATAGGCGCCGCGCCCACTGTGCCGGGAATTAACGATAAATTTTCCACACCCGCATAATTATTTTTAATACAATACAAAACAAACGCATGCCAATTTTCACCCGCACCAATTTTTAAGGTGACATGATTTTCATCATCGCCGACACATTCAATCCCCATAATTTCATTGTGAATCACCAACCCTGGAAAATCTTGTGTGAATAAAATATTGCTGCCACCGCCGAGAATAAAACACGGTATTGTTTTCCACTGGTCATCAGCTAGAATGGCTTGCAATGCGGTAATTGAATTAACAGTCGTAAAATAACGCGCTGTCACATCGATGCCAAATGTATTGTAAGGCTTAAGGGAAATATCTTTTCTCATAGGCGCAGTCTATCAAAATTTGACAAAAAGTGAACCTGTACTATAGTATTAATACATTACAGTAATACAGGTATTACATTATGGTGATTTCTACATTGACAGCAAAATATCAAGCAACCATTCCTTCTGAAGTGCGCAAGCAATTGCATTTACAGGCGGGTGATAAAATTGGATTTGAATTTATGAAAGACAAGATCTACATCGTTAAAATTCAGCCATTTGACTTGGCTTATCATCAGGCGCTGGAGTCAACGCTATCAGAATGGAATTCTACAGAAGATGATGAGGCTTTTCATGATCTATGAACCTTTTGGTATTGTTTCTATCCCGTTTCCTTTTACAGATAAAACAAAAAGTAAAAAGCGTCCCGCCGTGGTGATAAGTACTAAGCAATTTCAAAAAGAAACGGGGCATGCGTCGTTGCTCATGATTACCTCAGCAAAACATAGCGAATGGTTTGGTGATTTTTTAGTGACAGATTTAGAAAGTACTGGTTTGTCACAAGAAGTTATTATTCGTCAAAAAATTTTCACCATTGATTTGCGATTAGTTGAAAAGTCTGTCGGTCATTTATCAAAAAAAGATGCTGATGCAGTGAAGTCATTATTAAAAAAATGTTTGAGTATTCATTAATATGTTAAAAAACGATCGTTTCATCAAAGCATTGTTACGTGAGTCTATTGATCGCACACCCGTATGGCTCATGCGACAAGCCGGGCGTTATTTGCCGGAATATCGCGCATTGAGATCGCAGGTCAAAGATTTTTTCACTTTTTGCCAAACGCCTGAATTGGCCTGCGAAGTGACATTACAGCCTATTAATCGATTTGCACTCGATGCCGCCATTATTTTCAGTGATATTTTAACTGTACCGATTGCGATGGGATGTGACATTAAAATGGATGAAGGTCGAGGACCTGTTGCACCTAATCCTGTTATCACTAAAAAAATGATTGACGCATTAAATACAACGCATGCATTGGAAAAATTAAATTATGTGATGCAGGCGATCACATTAACCAAAAAAGAATTGCATCAAAAAATCCCATTAATTGGTTTTGCTGGAAGCCCATGGACAGTTGCAACGTATATGGTCGAAGGACAATCGAGCAAAACATTTGAAAAAATAAAAGCAATGTTATTTCGCGATCCCCAAATATTGCATGAATTACTGCAAAAAATAACCGATGTGACCATTGACTATTTAAATGCGCAAATCATGGCAGGCGCGGATGTTGTAATGGTATTTGATAGTTGGGGTGGTGTGCTGTCGCCTAAAGACTACCATTTGTTTTCACTCAATTACATGAAACAAATTGGCGAAAAAATAATACGACATCATAACGACAAAAAAATCCCACTTATTTTTTTCAGCAAAGGCTGCGGATTATATTTAGAAGATATTGCAAACAGTGGTTGTGATGCAGTCGGATTAGACTGGACCATGGATTTGGCAACCGCAAAAAAACAAGTTGGCGATCGTGTTGCGCTCCAAGGTAATTTGGATCCTTGCATACTTTTATCAACCCCTGAAAAAGTGCAAACGGCAGTAAAAGATATTTTAGCCGTTTATCATGGCGATACGGGCTTTGTATTTAACCTAGGCCATGGCATCTCAAAAGACACCCCTGTTGAAAATGTCGCTGCTTTAGTGGATGCTGTAATAAACCACTAAATTCTTAACCCCCTTTTTTTCAAGGGGGGTCGGTTCGCGCAGCGAATCGGGGGGATTTTAAATGACGCTCTACACCGCCACAATCACTTTAATCCTAGTCATGGACCCGCTCGGCAATATCCCCTTATTTTTAACGATTCTAAAAAACTACGACTTCAAAACCCAACGAAAAATCATCATCCGCGAAACTTTTATCGCATTTATTATCCTGTCGATATTTTTATTTTTCGGCCAATACATCATGCGCGGTTTAAATATCACAACGTCTGCATTAAGTATCGCCGGCAGCATGATTTTATTTTTAATTTCCATTCGTATGATTTTTCCTGCCGCAGCAACAGACTCTATTGATCCTGATATTGAAGAACCTTACATTGTACCGCTTGCTGTGCCATTAACTGCGGGCCCCTCGGCGATCGCCGTTGTCATGTTATTTGTGACGCGCGCGCCGCAGCAGATGACATTATTATTTTCCGCCGTAGCCATTTGTTCCGCTGTTTTTTTAGTAGTGATGTTGATGGCGCGTTATTTAATGCGATTAATGGGTTCACGCGGATTAATTGCGATTGAACGATTGATGGGAATGATTTTAACAACCATCGCAGTACAAATGTTTTTGTCGGGAATTGTAACGTATATTCATCAGTAGGTTACTTTCGCACTCGCTCACGCGAGCGCTTCTAAACTATATTACTGGCTCAAACTATCAGCAGGTACGCGCTAGTGAGATAGCTTAGAGGCACTTGCGTTAGCAAGCGCGATAACAACCATTGCGGTGCAAATGTTTTTGTCGGGAATTGTAACGTATATTCATCAGTAGGTTTTCGCATTTTCGCACTCGCTCACGCGAGCGCTTCTAAACTATATTACTGGCTCAAACTATCAGCAGGTACGCGCTAGTGAGATAGCTTAGAAGCACTTGCGTTAGCAAGCGCGATGAAAGTACCACTATTGTTCTTCTCACTTTCGCACTCGCTCACGCGAGCGCTTCTAACCCACATCACTGGCTCAAACTGTCAGCGAGTAGGTACTACTGATATAGTTTAGAAGCACTTGCGTTAGCAAGCGCGATAAAAATCACCCCTCATAATCCACTATCAACGGCGCATGATCCGAAAATTTCTGATCCTTATAAATCGACACCGCACGCACTTTATTTTTTAAACCATCAGAAATAACTTGATAATCAATTCTCCAACCCACATTTTTTGCATACGCTGCGCCGCGATTTGACCACCACGTATATTGATTCGCCTCATGATTAATCACTCGAAATGCGTCGACAAAATGTTCTTTGGTAAATACATTATCGATCCATTCACGCTCGATCGGCAAACAACCCGACGTTTTTTGATTCGATTTAAAATTTTTAATATCAATTTCTTTATGAACAATATTCCAATCGCCGCAAATAATAAATTCACGATTTGATTTTTTAAATTCACGCAACACATGCAAGAAGCGTTTCATAAAATCAAATTTTTCAACCTGACGATGGTCACCGCTCGAACCAGACGGTAAATACAAAGAAATCACGCTTAAATTGCCAAAGTCAGCCTGCACAAAACGACCCTCATTATCAGCGCATGCCCAGCCTAAAGTATGAATTACACGATCGGGTTTTTGTTTTGAATAGAGAGCAACACCGCTATAACCTTTTTTGACAGCATCGCTGAAATAACAATGATAACCCGCAGGACGATACATTTCGTCCGTTAATTCGCTCATTTGCGCTTTTGTTTCTTGTAGACAAACAAAATCCGCATTTTGTTTTTCAAGCCATTTAAAAAACCCCTTTTTTTCAGCAGAACGAATGCCGTTTACATTGGTTGTGATCACCCGCATAATTACCTCATTCAAATATTTTTTCGATAACATAGCATGTATATTCTGTTAATCAAAATGTCCTCCCTGGGCGATCTTATTCACACATTGCCTGCAATAACAGACGCAATGAATGCGATTCCTGATTTGCAAATCGATTGGGTAGTTGAACCGGCATTTGCCGATATTCCCACATGGCAACCCGCTGTTAAAACCATTATTCAGATGCCACTGCGACATTGGCGAAAACATATTTTTAACAGTTGGCGATCGGGTGAAATACAAAAATTTTATAAACAATTGACTGCAAAAAAATATGATTTAATTATTGATGCGCAAGGATTATTAAAAAGCGCAATCGTTGCGAAGTGCGCGCGGGGCGATATTCATGGTCATGATAAAAAATCCGCAAAAGAATTCTTAAGCAGTTTTTTTTATCAGAAAAAGCACAAAGTAGATAAAAATTGTCATGCAGTGACGCGAGCAAGAATATTATTTTCAAAAGCGTTAGGCTATGAATTACCGCAATCAAAGCCTGATTTTCATATTAACGTGAATCAATTACCAGCACTTGATTTCCAACTTCCTGAAAAATACCTTGTTTTTCTGCATGGCACGACATGGGATTCTAAACATTATCCTGAATCCTATTGGCGAACGTTAGCTGAAAAAGCAGATGCCAATGGCATTGCTGTTTATCTTCTTTGGGGAAATGACGCTGAAAAAAAACGCGCAATCAGACTTTCTGAAAACTTACAACACGTCACCGTATTGCCAAAATTATCTATTGCGCAAATAGCGACATTGTTAAAAAATGCAGTGGCTGTAGTTACAGTCGATACAGGGCTCGGGCATTTAAGTGCTGCATTAAAAACGCCTACCATTGGATTGTATGGGCCGACTGACGCAAAACGTGTTGGTATACTCGGTGACAATCAATTTTATTTGCAAGCGCAATTTCCGTGCGTGCCTTGTTATGGTAAAACGTGTGCGTATGCAAAAACACACAAAACAGCGGTAATCCCAGCGTGTTATGAAACAATTGGGCCTGATAAGGTGTGGAATCTCGTAGAGACTATATTCATCGCGTCTCATAATCTAACATGATAGGAACTCAACATGCGTGAATTACAAAAACAATTCATCGAATTCTTAATCGAAAATCGTGCCTTACAGTTCGGTGAATTTCAATTAAAATCCGGCAGAATCAGCCCGTATTTTTTTAACCTGGGTGTTTTTCATTCAGGAAAATCATTGGCAAAACTCGGTGAATTTTATGCAGAAATGCTGCAAAATTCACGCATGCATTGCGATGTATTGTTTGGACCTGCGTATAAAGGTATTCCGTTAGCAACAGCGACCAGCATTATTTTATTTGAAAAATTTAATATCAATATGCCTTATTGTTTTAATCGCAAACAAAAAAAAGACCATGGTGATGGTGGAGATTTTGTGGGTGCGGCATTAAAAGGCAATGTGGTGATGCTGGATGATGTGATCACGGCAGGCACAACCGTGCGTGAAACGATTGAATTGTTAAAAAATACAGAAGCACGATTATCCGGCATTATTATTGCGTTTGATCGTCAAGAGCGTGGTGAAGGACATTTATCTGCGGTGCAGGAAGCCGTAAAAACGCACAAAATACCGGTACAAAGTATCGTTACATTATCCGACGTCGTGCAATATTTAAGTGCGCAAAAAAATAGAAAAGCGGAATTAGAAGCGATTGAAAAATATCGGATGCAATATGGCGTGCATACATACTAGTGATATAGCTTAGAAGCACCTTGCGTTAGCAAGTGCGATGAAAGTATTACTGATGTTCTTCTCACATGCGCACTCGCTCACGCGAGCGCTTCAAAGCTATATCACTGGCGCAAACCATCAGCAAGCACATACTAGTGATATAGCTTAGAAGCACTTGCGTTAGCAAGCGCGCCAAGAATTTTGATGTTCTAAAACGGCAGCCTCAATTCTTTATCAATCTTCAACAATTCCCCGCGAAAAATCGCTTTAATCTTCTCTAAATTATTTTCTGTGTCCGCTTCAAATCGCAAAATTAAATAAGGCGATGTGTTAGAGCGTCGTACCAAACCCCACCCAAAATCCCACTCAACACGCAAACCATCCAACGTAATTTTTTTGGCATCGTCAAAATCACCGTCTTTCAATAACCGCGCCATAAAATCCGATTTTTTATCTTCATCCATCGGTAATTTTAATTCCGGTGTGTTTACCGTTTGTGGCAACGCCTGAAAAATCTCTGACACCGATTCACTTTCTTGCGATAAAATACAAGCCAATCGCGTACCTACATAAATACCATCATCAAATCCATACCAGCCATCTTTAAAAAATATATGACCGCTCATTTCACCTGCTAATGGCGCATTTTCTTCAATCATTTTCGCTTTTAAAATCGAATGACCCGTTTTCCACATGACGGGTTGACCACCCAGTTTTTTAATCATCTCAGGCAATACGCGCGAGCATTTCACGTCAAAAATAATTTTTTCACCCGGATATTTTTTTAATATGTCTTTTACAAAAATCATCATTTGTCGATCAGGCCAAATAATTTCGCCTTTATTGGTAATAAAACCCAAGCGATCAGCATCACCATCAAACGCTAAACCCAAATCCGCATTTTCTTTTTTGACCGCCGCAATAATATCTTTTAAATTTTCAGGAATTGTAGGGTCGGGATGATGATTTGGAAAACGACCATCATATTTGCAAAATAATTCCACGACATCAAAACCCAATCGACGAAATACAATCGGTGCAATTTCACTCGCTGCGCCATTACCTGCGTCAATCACTATTTTCATCGGTTTTTTAAGGGTTAAATGCGCGCAAATTGCATCGATATAATCCGGAATAATATTTTGCGATCGAACGGAGCCTTCGCCTGATAAAAA
>Ga0207016_1061_pt1 | contig 23158 bp, 16 predicted proteins | sample Alteio_BWMinCont_54_FD_153469 | JGI IMG/M metagenome (GOLD analysis project Ga0207016, IMG submission 153469) | Enriched cells from forest soil in Barre Woods Harvard Forest LTER site, Petersham, Massachusetts, United States -... | ecosystem: Environmental > Terrestrial > Soil > Temperate forest >...
ATCGTTCCAATCGGGGATGATATTGCCGATAGGACATCCGCTCTGACAGAACGGCACCCCGCAATCCATACAGCGGGCGCCCTGGTTCTTTAATTCTTTCTGGGCCGGAAGATGCGTGAATTCCTTGAAATTCTTGACCCGACGGTCTATCTCGTCTTTCTTGTAGTCCTGCCGGTCAAATTTCATGAAACCTTTAATATCACCCATTTATTTTACTTTCGTACCAAATTATCCGTATTTTTAATGGCCTCTGCTTCTTCCAAAACCCTGCGATAATCACGCGGATACACTTTGACAAATTGTCCCAAATTCTCAGTCCAATTCTGCAATATGCCCTGGGCCACGGTCGATCGGGTGTATTTAAAATGCTTTTCGATCAGTTCCTTGAGCACCGCCATATCCCGTTCTTCTTTGACCGGGAACAGGTCCACCATCCCGGGATTGCAGTTCTTCTGTAACAGTCCTTCTCGGTCCCACACATAGGCAATACCACCGGACATCCCTGCGGCAAAATTGCGGCCCGTGGGCCCGATGATCACCACTCGCCCGCCGGTCATATATTCGCAGCCATTGTCCCCGACACCTTCAACCACCGCTGCTGCGCCGGAATTACGTACCGCAAAGCGCTCACCGGCCAGTCCCCGGAAAAAGGCCTCGCCCTTGATGGCCCCGTACAAGACCACATTACCCGCGATCATGTTATTTTCAGGGACAAATTTTGCCGCGTGCGACGGATAAATAACGATGCGCCCGCCTGAAAGCCCCTTGCCCACATAATCATTGGCTTCGCCTTCCAGGGTCAAAGAGATCCCATGGGCCAGAAAAGCACCAAAACTTTGGCCCGCCGAGCCTTTGAAATTGATTTGGATCGTATCATCAGGCAATCCGGCAAACCCGTATTTGCGCGCGATGTGGCTGGAAAGCATGGTGCCCACGGTACGATTGATGTTACGTATAATTGATTCGATAACTACGGGTTTCTTTTCGTCGATGGCCGGCTGGCTCTGCTTGATCAGGTCATTGTCCAGGGCTTTCTCGAGTCCGTGGTCCTGAGTGCTGTCGTGATGGATGCTGACACCTTTAGGCACGTCAGGGCGATGTAAAATATTGGTCAGGTCAACACCTTTGGCCTTCCAATGCTCGACAGTGTCCTTGGTATCCAGCATATCAACACGGCCGACCATGTCCTCGAATTTCCTGACCCCCAATTCAGCCATGATCTGACGCACTTCCTCAGCGATAAAGGTAAAGAAATTGACCACATTTTCAGGCTTGCCGTTGAATTTCTTGCGAAGTTCAGGGTCTTGGGTCGCTACACCGACGGAGCAGGTGTTCAAATGACATTTACGCAGCATGATACAACCCACGGTGATCAAGGCCGTGGTGGAAAAACCGAATTCATCGGCCCCGAGCATCGCGGCCATGACCACATCCCGTCCGGTCTTTAATTGTCCGTCGGTCTGTACGCGGATGCGCCCGCGCAGGTCATTCATCACCAAGACCTGCTGGGTCTCGGCAATGCCCAATTCCATGGGCAATCCCGCGTGTTTGATCGAAGTCTGCGGAGAGGCACCGGTACCGCCTTCATAGCCGGAGATCAACACATGGTCTGCCTTGCCTTTGGAAACACCGGCCGCGACAGTACCCACCCCGACCTCGGAAACCAATTTGACCGAGATCATGGCCTGCGGATTGGCGTTCTTCAGATCATGGATCAATTGGGCCAGGTCCTCGATGGAATAAATATCATGATGAGGCGGCGGAGAGATCAAGCCAACGCCGGGGGTCGTATGACGGGTATAGGCAATTTCCTTGGACACCTTGTGTCCGGGAAGTTGACCGCCCTCGCCGGGCTTGGCACCCTGGGCCATCTTGATCTGGAGCTGGTCCGCGTTGACCAAATATTCGATGGTGACCCCGAATCGGCCCTGGGCCACCTGCTTGATGCGGCTGCGGCGCCAATCACCGTTAGGATCTTTCTTAAAACGCACGGCATCCTCACCGCCCTCGCCGGTATTGGAAAATCCGCCTAAACGGTTCATGGCAATGGCCAGGGTCTCATGCGCTTCACGGGATATGGAACCATAGCTCATGGCTCCCGTGGCAAATCGTTTGACGATGGCTGAGGCAGGCTCAACTTCTTCGATAGGGATCGGATGCCCTGGTTTGAATTTCAAAAGCCCGCGGATATTGGATAATTGCCGGCTGTGCTCATTGACCGCTTTGGAAAATTGTTTAAAGACCTGAAAGTTCCCCGAACGTGTCGCGTGCTGCAACAGAGCGATCGTCGTCGGGTTCAATTGATGGAATTCCGCTTCCTTGCGCCAGGCGTACTCGCCGCCCTCCTCTAACAGGGTGTCTTCTGCGGGCCAGCGTGGATATCCCTTCTCATGACGCATCAGGGTCTCCTGGGCCACTGTTTCAATACCTATCCCGCCGATGCGTGAAGGCGTCGCGGTAAAATATTTATCAATTAATTCCTGTCCCAGCCCCACCGCCTCAAAGATCTGCGCCCCGCAATAGGATTGGATCGTGGAAATACCCATTTTAGAAATAATTTTATACAGTCCCTTATGGCAGGCTTTCAGGAAATTCTTCTCAGCTTCCTTAAAGGTCAGCTTCAGTTCAAACTTTTCATCCTTGAGCATCGCCTCAACGGTCTCAAAAGCCAGGTACGGATTGACCGCGTTGGCGCCATAACCGATCAGGACGGCAAAGTGGTGCAGTTCCCGCGCTTCGCCGGTCTCGACAACGATGCTGACCTTGGTGCGGACCCCCTGGCGGATCAAATGATGGTGCAGCCCGGCACAGGCCAACAGCGACGGAATAGGGGCTTTTTTGGCAGAGATGTCACGGTCCGAAAGGACCAAAATGCCATAACCCGCCTTGATGGCACGATCAGCCCCGGCACAAAGGCCCTCAAAGGCCTTTTCCAGTCCCTCCACACCGCTCTTTTTATCAAACACCGTCGGCAATACCTTTGCTTTCAGGGGACCCTTGGTGATCCGGCTGATCTTGGCCAATTCTTCATTGGTCAGTACCGGATGCTGTATCCATAAACGATGGCAATGCTGCGGGCCTTCTTCAAGCAAATTGCTCTCAGGTCCCAGCATCATGTCCTCACCCATGATGATCTCTTCACGGATGGCATCAATGGGAGGATTGGTCACCTGGGCGAATAATTGTTTGAAATACTCAAAAAGGAGCTTAGGCTTTTCCGACAATACGGCCAATGGCGTATCTGCGCCCATGGAACCGGTGGCTTCTTCCCCCAAGATCATGGGATGCAAGATGATCTTCAGATCTTCGATCGTGTAACCAAAGGTGCGCTGGCGTTCCAACAAGGTCTTTTCATCAAGGCTAGGTACTTTTTTAGGTACCGGCAAAGTCCTGATATCGACGATATTCTCCCTGAGCCATTTCTCATAGGGCTGACGCTTGGCGTAGGATTCCTTGATCTCATGATCATCGATGATGCGCCCTTCCTGCGTATCCACCAAGAACATCTTCCCCGGTTGCAGGCGGCCTTTACTGATGATCTTTTCATCAGCAATGGGCAATACCCCGGCCTCTGAGGCCATGATCACGATATCATCATTGGTGACCACATAACGGGAAGGACGCAGCCCGTTACGGTCAAGAAGGGCCCCGATATAACGGCCGTCGGAAAACGCGATGGCCGCGGGACCATCCCAGGGTTCCATCAAACAGGAATGATATTCATAAAAAGCGCGTTTGGAACGTTCCATTTCCTGATGATTGCTCCAGGCTTCGGGGATCATCATCATCATGGCGTGCGGCAGCGAACGGCCGCAAAGGACAAGCATCTCCAGCACATTATCAAAGGTCGCCGTGTCAGAACCGTGGGGCACGACGATAGGCAGCACCTTCTTTAAGTCCGCGCCAAAAGCTTTGGATATGAATTGTTTCTCGCGTGCCTGTATCCAGTTGATATTGCCCCGTAAGGTATTGATCTCACCGTTATGGGCGATATAGCGGTACGGGTGGGCCAGGGACCAGCTGGGAAAAGTATTCGTGGAATAACGCGAATGCACCAGGGCAATGGCTGAGACCATGACCGGATCGCTCAAGTCCGGAAAAAAACGGTCGACTTGCTCGCTCATCAACTGGCCCTTATAAACCAGGGTGTGGCTGTTGAGCGAACAAAAATAATAAAAATTCTTCTGCGTCAGGGTGGAATTATAGACCTTGTTCCACAAACGCTTGCGGATCACATAAAGTTTACGGTCAAAATCTTCCCGGGGAGTTTTGGGACCACGGGCAATAAAGAGTTGTTTGAAAGCAGGCATCACCGAGCGGGCGACACGGCCGATCCTGGTCGGTTCATGGGGGACTTCCCGCCAGCCGATGATCTTCTGGCCTTCTTCATGGATGATATGCTCGGTCCACGATTCAATGACATTGCGATCATCCAAAGAGGTCGGCAAAAAGACCAGTCCCGCGCCGTAATCACCGATGGTCGGCAAGCGTAGGTCGTTCTTGGCCAATTCCTTGCGGAAAAAAGCATCCGGCATCTGGATCAGGATGCCTGCCCCGTCACCTGTCTCAGGATCACAGCCGCAAGCCCCGCGATGGGCAAGGTTTTCCAGGATCTCAATGCCATGGCGGATCATATCATGGGACTTCTGTCCCTTGATCTGGGCGATGAACCCTACCCCGCAGGAATCGTGTTCAAATTGCGGATCGTACAAACCCTGTTTTGGCGGAAAACTCATTTATTTAATTTACCTAGTTATTGTCATCCTGAGCGAAGCGAAGGATCTTAAGATTCCTTGCTCCGCTCCGAACGACGGATCCCGGATTGGAAGCGGTTATTTTATTATTATTCGTCGAAAAATGCAAATTAAATTATGGGTGTGAATGATAGCTGTTCTATTTGATCTTAAAACGCTTGCGGTCAAAAATGGTGTGCCCAAAGATCACCACCAACAGCTGAAAACTCTGCCATATGTCCCTCAAACGCATTTTAGAATGGCCATAGGACCGGGCAAAAAGTTTTATCGGGATCTCTTTGATCCTGAATTTATTGAAATTAAGGATAAACAAGCTTTCATAGAGAAACGCATAGCCATTGGATGAGACCAGATCGAACGCTTGGGAAGGGATCCGGTCCAAGCGGTAAAGCCTCAGCGCGCCGGTGGCATCATATTTCAAACGTAAAAAGAAATAGGTCAAAAAATGACCCAGGCGGGTCAAAAATTTACGGTACCAATTCCATTCCTTCAAACTGTCAGGGAGCATATAGCGCGATCCGACCACCACATCAAATTCCCCGGCATTGTTCAATAGGGTCGCTATATACTCCGGAGGATGGGTAAAATCGCTATCCATCGTGACCAGTCGCTGATAGCCCTGGGCATACGCCCATCGGATCCCTTCCTGGTGGGCAGAGCCGATGCCCAACTTTCCGCTGCGGTGAATGACCTTAAGACTTGGGTTTTCTTTGGCTAATCCGTCAAGGATTGCGCCTGTCCCGTCAGGAGAATTATCATCCATGAACAGGACATCAAGCTCCAGGCCAAGGTCCAGGATCCCTTTGAAGAGCCTCTCAACGTTCTTGCATTCATTATAAGTGGGAATAAAGACCAAAATAGAACTACAACGGACCAGGTCACTCCTCATTGACCTGCCCCCTCAGAGTGCCCTGGTCCGTTCTCTGAACTAATCAGCCCGATCAAGCTTTCTATTGAACTGTCCGGTTGATAATGGAACTTCCGTGCCTGGAGCAGGCACATCAACGCTTTGGCATACTCCCCTGTTTGGATGAACTGTGCCGCTCCCCCTAAAAATAGCGCTGCCTGCTTTTCGGTGGTTCCCGTTAATCTATAAACACTTTCATAACGCCCTTTTTCCAATAATTGCAGGTCATACGGACCCTTGCTGAAATCAAATCCCCCATCGCCCCTGAAAAGGACACATTGGTCCTGGTCCAAAAGATCATTAGCCCAAACCCTGTCATTAAAGCTCAAGATGCGATACCCCCAAAGATGATAATAATATTTATCAGGATATAAACGGAAAAGTTCCTGCCCCAAATGCGGCGATAAATTCCATCCATCACCGAAGAAAAGGGCTGCTTCCTGGCTTGACGAACGGTAATAATCAACAAAGGTGCAATTTTGATATTTTACAGCATTTTGATCATGGAAGGCGATCATATCACCGGTCAGATCTGCCAATTTTGAACGATACATATTCGCCTGCCATGCGCCTGATAAAGTCCCTATTAAAATAAAGACGAACGTGATCCTACGGCCCCAACCATGACGGCTAGCGCTTTGCAAATATATCAAAACCAAAAGTGCGCCAAACAGTCCCAGACCGGGTAATAAGTAATGCGCTCCCGGATGTTTGGCAACGACCAGGAACTGAAATAATATACCCCCCATCGTAACCGCGAAATAGAATGTCCCTCGGTCCGCTCTTTTACTGACAATTTTCCAAAAAGCCAGGACAAAAGCAGCCATTAAAATAACGCTAAGAATTCCCTGCCCCAAGACAATGCTTTTTAATTTCAAAACATACATGCCCGGATCATCAATAACTCCCGCCTTGCCTGATCCATAGGTGCCCGTATGCGTCAAAAGTCCGCTGATCCAGCTCCAAACTTGCGGATATTTCGAAATGATGGGCAAGGTCCATACAAAGAACGATGCGGCCACAACAACGGCAAAAAGGACCTTATTCTTCCAGGATAAAACGATCAACGGCACCGCCAGGATGGGAACAAAGGTAAGTTTCACGGCTGTTCCAAGACCCCCTACCGTTGCCCAAAGTATCGTCGAGACATACCTGTCCTTTGAGGTCTTGGCAAAATAATTCATGAGCAGACAACTATTAAAAAGATTAAGAACGCTCAACAAGAGCGTCTCAGGAAAGACATTGGCAACGACGGGAAGGATGGGATCGGTTGTTTCCCAGGACCTTAGGACAAGAAAACTTAATGCCGGCAATTGGGTCAAAAGGGCCGCTAACCTGTCACCTGTTTGATGGTATACATAGACCGCCAACGCGATCGATGTGACAAAGAACAACAACGTTAAGATCACGAAGACGGCGTGCAAATAAAATTCCGGGGCTGATAGGACATGGGACACGAGGTCCCCTGTCGAACAGCCCATATTGAACAAATGGTCGACAACACAACACAAGATCTGCAACGGAGTGCCCGGATGGTCCGTATGATTGGGAACAAGTCCCTTGACCAAATAGACCCCATTGACAAGATATTGATACGCAGGATCAAAATTAGGCGCCAGCCAATACGGTCCCGCGGCTAATTTAAGAAGAAGGGAATAGACCAATACAATGCCGGGGATTATTAAGAAAATTCCATATTGACGCAACGCTTTGATCATTTGTTGATCCTTTACACTCTTTACTGTCATCCTGAGGCTGTCCTTCAGCCGAAGGATCTTAATGTTCCTTAAGATTCTTCGCTTCGCTCAGAATGACATATCGTTTAAAACCTACGATGAGCTGTACTGATAATATCCCACCCAATAACGATGAGCCCCAATAAACTTATCCAACAGCCCAGGACAAAATTGAACGGCAAATAATAAAATTTGATCCTCGTATCGTCCGGCGTCACCTCGACCCCCATCACCCCGTCGACATCAAGGATCTTTCTGGGAGGATCACATCTGAAGCCGGGATCATAGTTCTGATTGACGATAAGGATATCCTTTTGAAAGACCCGGACCTTCAAGTCCCACTGATCAGGGGACCACGATACGATGTCAAGTTTACCCCCGCCGCCCTGAAGATAAAATTCTCCTTTATAACCCTGAGAATTCATGGGACGCACATGAGAAGGTATGGGCAACGCATCATAGCCATTGGCTGTTCCCGTATTACGTGATAAAAGTTCCATCATGGAACTATTGCCGAAACGGTAGCGCTGTTGGTCCGTGACTTCAAGCTGGCTGAATGGGATGGCTGATTGAAAGTCCTGATATTGACGCTCCTGGGTCACGGCAAAATGACGGACCGGTGAAAGGACAACGACAAGATCGATCATGACAAAAAGAACGCCCACGCATGCAATGAGAACGATCATGGGATATTTTGCGCGCCAGCGCAAAACTAAATAAGACAATGAAAGTCCTGATGTTAAAGCGATCAGGAATACTGATATCAAAAAAGAACGTGTTGAAAAATGAAAATATCCCGCTCCCAACAGATGGAAGACAGGCCAAAAAGGCGAATAGGGAGAGTTCCCCAGTCCCAGCCCCAGCGAAAATAAAAGCACACAAAGATACGGCCAATATTTTCTCCATTGAAAGAATAATAAGGCCATTAAAAGAAAAGGAATGAACCCCACATACGCTGAAAATTCATCGATCTTCAAACCGGCAATATGATCATTGATCTGGTCCCGGCAAAGGAAGGCGTAATAGAAAATATTCCAGGGAACTTGGCTGTCTTCATTGATCGTCACTCGCGGGAACCGATAAAGAGATTCCATCACCATGAACAATCGCGGGGCGGAAAATATGACAAAAGCCGCCATCATCTCGGCAAAACGCAGCAAATACCCTGCCTTTTTATCCCGGAAAGCAAATAATACCGTCAACAAACCCAAAATAACTATATCGAAAGCGAACGGATATGTCGACCCTCCCCAAAATTGTAAGCTCAACACAAGCGCGGCAGGGTAGATCCATAATCGCTTTTCCGATCCTTTAAGGAACAAAAAAAGTATCCAGGGCCAATACATCGTCATCATCCACATATACTGCCCCTGTGAAACGTGATAGACCATTGCTCCATTGAATGCCAGGACAACAGCTGCCAAAACACGCGCCAGCCAAATGGTCTCCCAATAACCCATCAGTACGTACATCCCCGCCATGCCGATAACGGCATTTAAAATATTGCCCAATTTGATCCCTGCCAGAGGACCGAACAGCAGGGACAAGACAAAGCTTAGAGAAAGCGGTGAAGGATTTTGAGGATTGCCGATGACAGAAGACCCTCCCCGCAAATAAGGGTCCCAAAGGGGAAATTCATGAAAATATTTAATTGTCCAGGCAGGGACCGCGTGCAGAAAGGTCAATTCATCCCAATCATCTGTTCCATATACTCCCCAGCCCATGGCATAAAAATACACCGCCAATAGGACAAAAACCACCAAGGCCGCAAAAAAACAGGCCCTGTCCGTCTTGGACTTGCCCGGCTTCTCAAAAAATATGTGCATGAACTGAAGGGGTCGTGGCATTGGCTGTGGGTGTTCCCTTTTGTAAGGCTGCGTTCAAAAGAACGTACGCGTCTTGATACGCCTGGTGTAAACCAACGATAATATCATTGCTGTTATCCATGGATGAAAATAGTTGACGGTAAATGATTGAATTCATCATCCTATTGATCGTGCTCTGCGGCGGGATCGCCAGCGCTTTTTGTAAAAGATCAATGCTTTGGGATCGATCGCCTTGCTCGAACGATAAAAGCCCAAGGTCAAAGTCGATAAAGAAAAACGATGGGTCCAGATGGTACGCTTTGTTCAAAAAAACCTGAGCTTGGGCCTTGTCCCCGGCGATCTCATAGAGATATCCCGACATTAACATCCCATCACTATTATCAGGCATGGCCTCATTGACCAGATGAAAATAATCAAAATATTCCCTTAATTGCCCCTTGGAGACAGATGTCGTGTCCTGTCCTTCAAGGCCAAGGAAATGGTGAAAATCCGGACGGGTCGTGTTGAGAAGGATGATCCGCCGATCCTGGGTAAAATGACTTGCCGTATAATGAAGGGATAGAAAACCCCCGAGGCCGACTATAAAATAAAGGATCGACCTTGACCGCCAATTGTTCATGGTGATCAGTCCTTTGAATGCCATTTTTTGATCTCGATGATGTTCCAAAACATCCGCAAGGGATCCTTAATAATATCGACCTTGCTGCCGTCCACATGTGTCCAATTCACCGCCACTTCCTTGATGCGTAAATCATTCTTTTGGGCCAGATACAGGACCTCGAGATCAAAACCAAACCCTTCCAGACGGGCTTGACCGAACACCGTCGGTATGATCGACGCGCGGAACATCTTAAAACCGCATTGAGTGTCCTTGATGCCTTTGATCAGCATCCGTGAAACTAAAAAATTAAATACACTCCCCATCCATTTCCTGTACGACAGCGCCTTGACCTGGGAAGATCCGTCGGTCAATACCCTGGAACCTATGACAATATCATATCCCTGCTCAAACCAATCCAAATGACGCTCTATCTCTTGCGGTTGGGTAGATCCGTCAGCGTCCAAAAACAATACTATCCCGCCTTGGGCGGCCAGGAATCCCTGTTTGACCGCGTAACCTTTCCCATGATTTCGCTCAAGGCTGATCACCTTCAATGAAGGGAATTCCTTTTGAAAAGATGAAGCTAAGAGCGCTGTTCGGTCTGTGCTCCCATCGTCAACCACGATGATCTCATAAGAATGAGCTGATCGATGGCAATGGTCAATGACCGTCCTGAGGAAGCCGGGTAAACGTTTTTCTTCATCTTTGGCAGGGATAACAACAGAGATCTTGATCATGACCATTGAAAGCTTTCAAAAAAGTTCTTAATGCTTATGATTTATCAAGATTATAGTTTATACTATTTTCATTCTTTCTAGAGACTTATCTTAATATCTAGAACTCGCCCATCGGTATGATACAATGGACTTAAAACAATTACGACCCCAAAATATATTCCAACCATGCGCTTATGCGGTCTTTGGCCTTCTCATTTTCTCTTTTTTCATTTTTTTCTTCAACTATCATTACCATATCATGTTTTGCCCCTATCCTTTGGAATACCGTGAAGGGGCATGCCTTTTGCCGACCGATCTTTTGCTTCAAGGGAAAGATCCTTTTGATCTTTCCAACAATCCTCAATCCACCAATATTTACGGGATCTTCTATAATTTACTGGTCTTCCCATTGGCCAAGATCTGGGGGCCGACCCTCCTGCTTCACCGTCTCGTGACAGGTTTTTTCGTCCTTGCCTGCTGCTTCATCGTTGTTGCTGTCTTAAGAAAAAATAAGCTGCCCTGGCTTCTGTCATTGGCCGGGGGGATGACACTTTATCCCTTCTTGCTCTTCCCGGCAACAGGTACGCCTTTGGTCGGACCACAGTCCCTGGGGATGTTCCTTTTTTTAATGACCTTTTTTGTCCCGTATTTCTATAATTATTCTAAAACAAGCTTATGCATTAGCCTCTTCTTGGGTATTTTGGCTTTTTACAGCAAGCAGTATTTCCTCTTAGGTGTCCCGCTCACCGCTTCCTATATTTTCTTGTTCAAGTCCAAAAACAAAGGGATCCTCTACGGTACAGGTTTCCTGTTCTTCTTTGCGCTTTCTGTTGTCATCGCCAACCGCGTCATGAACTGTTATTTTAACAATGTTCTTTTCGCGCCATATAACGCTGTAACGAATATCTGCGGTTTGACCGTTGCCAACTCGATCTCACAACTGAACAACTTCTATCAATTACAAAAACCCCTGTTCTTTTTGATCGGGATCTATTTTATTGTTCAAGGGATTGTTTACATTAAGGATTTTAAGGATATATCATTTAAATATTTCCCCAAGATCGATCTCTTCTCCTGGAAGGAGCCTTTGCTCAAGTGGGATTTTGATATCGCTCTCTATGGATTGATCATTACGTCCTTGACCGTTTATTTTATCCTTGGACGGAACAACGGGAATTACATGACCTATCTTTTTCAGCTGATGTCTCCTTTTTTTATCCTTTATATCTTTACCTGCCTTTACAGGCAACTGCTTGTCACCTTTGTCGGTATGATCTTGATCATCATGACCCTGTTCTCGCTGACTTCGAGCTACAGCAGGGATTTCCATGAACTTGATGAGAATTGGAAAGCGGTGGAATCCCTCATTGCCACCTATCCGAACATCTTCGCTTCCCCCCTTTTGGTCCCGCTATTGGTCAAATACCACCGTCCGGTCTATGACTCCGGACACTCGGAATACTTCCACGCGGGACGGGACCGCAAGCTTTTGAATATCGTCTTCCCGGACTCCCCGGAAATTGAGAACAGGAACATGGCCCACTGGCAGGACGTATGGGACATGGTGGTCCATAAAAAATTCGATCTTTTGATCATCCTTTCGGACTATCACCCCTTCTTGCCCAATATGTGCGCCCTATATTATCGCCCCGTCGCTGCAGTAAAGCTCCACAATTTCTTTTGCGCTGCGCAGGATTATACCTATATCATCCTGGTCCCTAAATAGTCATCCACCCTAAAAGCCTGCTTAATTCACCCGCAAATATGTTCTGATCTCTCCCCTTTGGTCGATCTTGGCAAAAGCATGCCCATTCCAGTTTAAAACGCCCGCATCTTCCTTCTCATTTTCAATGATGATGCATGGATCAAAATCGCCTAACGGGTACTTTAAATGCGCGGACACATTATTGACCAGGACATCTTCGAACCGGATATCCTTGCGATGTTGCCATTGGCTGATAGCCATCACAGGATATTCCCACGCTTCACCACCCAAAACTATCCCTATCTGCTTACAATTGACCTGGGCCGCGATCAGTAAAGGATAGACATAGGAAGCCTCTGGTTGCCTGTTAAAGAAATATTGTTCTATCCGGGGGGTCGTCATAACATTCCTTTTGCCGAGCAACGGGCGGGTCCTGTTGTCAATGACCCATGGAACTGAGGCTATCATCAGGATAACGGCTACGGCCATCGATACCCTGGGGGGAAAACAATTGCTTAGCACCACCGCCAAGAAAGGAGCGAATAAAATAAACACCGGTAAATGATAACGGCCATGGAAAGCGGACCATTTGATGAAGATGACAAAAAGAAGGATGGTACCCACCATCGCAACGCCATAGGTCCTGCAATCTTTTGAGATCGCCTGACCGCCAAAAAGACCTGCCAATAAACAAATAAATATCAGTATTGTATGGGGTGGATTTCCAGCGTAATCCTCATGCCGTCGGAAAGAAGAACTTGGCAGATCAAATGTGGTTGCATCCAGATACAGCCTTGGGTCCCCTTTCTCAATGCCTGACCATTGAAGAACACGGTCAACGGCCTCTGTAACCAGTTGATTGGGTTTATCCCAAACCGTGGCCAACTGCAATCCCAGGTTCAATGTAAAATTTGCAGTCAGGACCTTAAGGTCCGGTTTTTTATTCATAACAAATATCGAACCTGATGAGGGGGCCATTGATCCTGATAAAGAATAGTTACGTAAAAAATAAGGACTATTTATAAGCACCGCGATGATCAGTATCGCCCCTGTATGGATCAAAAATTTACGCCCATGCGCCTTAATTCCACCCACGATGATCCAAATTAAAAATGGAACACAATAAACGTAAGCTGTGCCTTTGACCAACCAGGCCAATCCTAAACTAGCCCCGGCAGTCACGCTGTATAGCCATCTGCCCTCTTGCAGAAGGGCCAACCCAAAATAAACAAAGCAAACCAGCCAAAAAGAGACCACATAATCATTCTGTGTGCTGGTACTTTGTAATATCCCCATGGGGGTCGTCGCGACGATCAACGCAGCTAACGCCTGGGCTGCGCCTTTTCCCTTTAGCCGTGCAACGATCAGGGAAGCCCCTATCATGCTTCCTAAAGAACTGAACCATTGGACAAAATTCACCCAACGGTCACTGCCGGCAAGGATGTAAAACTGTGTGACCACATAGGAAGATCCCGGTGGATAGCATATTTGCCTTAAAACATGGGTAGGGAACAAGGCCACGGTTCTATTCTGCGCCCAATGGGCCACCCGTGCTAAATGGTAGGTCATGGAATCCCAATTGTTTGGCGCGGCACAAAATGCGATAAGAGCCGTCACCAACAAAATACCGGACACCATTGAAACAATGACAATGTTTTTAATATTAAGGTCAAACGGACCCAGGGGCAATTCAGGCTTAACAAACCAGTATCTTGCTGCTAATAAAACGACGATCGCCCCCCACGTGATCGCTAATCCAAACCGGTCCAATCCTTGCCATATGCTTAAAACTTCCGTAATAATAAGGACAAGGACTCCCCATCCGACGCTGGCTAACAAAAAACGCTCCCGCCATGGACCGGTGAACAGGCCGATCATCAATAAAAAACAAAGAAGGGGGATGATTTCCATGAGAACGTTATTTGAACCTGAGCTTAATTATTTGCCAATACAATCTGACTGCGGTGGACCATTTGATCTTCTTTCCTTCCTTCCTGGAGCGGGCAACATATCCGATGGGGACCTCAACAATGGTAATACCCTTCTTGATGAATTTGACGGTCATCTCCGCGTCCATATCAAATTGGCTTCCTTTAATGACGATCCCCTCCATCGCTTGACGGGTGAACATTTTGTAACAGGTGTTAATATCCGTTATTCTCACATGATAAAGAAGATTGATCGTCCAGTTTGAAACGGCATTGGCCCATCGGTTGATGAGCTCCATGTTCTCTATATTTCCCAAAAAACGTGAACCATAAACAACTTGAGCTCCGCTTTGTAAAACAGGCTCAAGAAGCTTGGGGTAGAAAACAGGGTCGTACTCCAAGTCCGCGTCCTGAATGATAAAAATATCCCCTTTAGCATTTTTAATTCCCGTCAGCATGGCCGCTGTTTTGCCCCCATTGTCCTGATGGATGATGATCAAATTCTCCTGACCTTGGAACTGGCTTAAAATGCGCGGCGTATTGTCCTTGGACCCATCGTTAACAATGACGATCTCCTTGGAAACCCCGTCAGGGAGCTCTACAGCCTTGACCTTTTCCAAAAGAGCGGCGATGGTAGCTTCTTCGTTATAGACGGGGATGATGACAGACAATATCAATTTTTGAACTTTCAAAGTGACTCTCCGACCATGATCAATGATTGTCCCAGCGGAGGACTTCCCAGGGATTCTAAAACCCTTAAGGCAGGGACTATCCTGTCCAACATATGACAGGCTTCTTTATGGAATTCCTTTAGTTTTAATACCCTGCCGGCCCAAAACCAGGTCAGGATCCCGAATATGTTCATATAGTAAGCGTCCTTGATGCTGAACCCTGCCTTTTGTAAAGCAGCCCTCAATGTTCGTTCGTTATATCGGCGGTGATGCTCAACAAGTTTGTCCAGGGTACCATAGATCCCCTGTACAGCAGGGACAAAAATAACCACCTTGCCCCCTTTTTTTAATAAATACCTCATATGCTTCAAGGCTGCCACATCATCTTCAATATGTTCCAGGACATTGATACAGGTGATCGTATCCGCCATGCTGCCGGGATGATCGAGGATACAGGGATCAGTGATGTCCATCGCCCGTACGTGATACTTTCTCAAGGGAAAGGTCGTCTCTCCCAAAGCCTTTAGCATCTGCCCATCGCGATCTGAAAGGATGACCTCTTCAATAAGGGGTTCCTGGAACTGCCGGGCGATATTCCCCAGGCCGCTTCCGATATCCAGGACAACTCCCTGCAAATGCCGCCTGATACAGTTATAAAGCCAGGCATTATACCGAGGGGAGCCGCGAATGACGCTCAAAGTCTTGAACATGTCTGAAGACAAATTATCCCCTTGAAAAAAAACGGTATTTGATGATCGGCCAGAACATTTCCAGGGCGGTGGACCAATTGATCTTCTTGCCGGCTTGACGTGAACGGGCCGTATAATCAATGGCGACCTCCTTGATCGAGTATCCCCGGCGCAAAAGTTTCACCGTGAATTCCGTCTCAAAGGCAAAGTTCTTGGCGGTGATGACCATCCCTTCCCAGGCCCGACGGGTAAAGACCTTATAGCAGGTATTGATATCCGTTAAGTGGGCCCCATAAAGAAAACTGAAGGTCCCGTTCGAGATCTCATTGGCCCATCGGTTGATCGGCTGCATGGCGTCGATCCGTCCCAGGAATCGCGAACCATAAACCACCTCGGTCTGCCCGTCCAAAATAGGTTGTAAAAGTTTTCCGTATTGGTTGGGATCATATTCCAGGTCCGCATCCTGGATGAGCAGGATATCACCCGTCGTATTTTTGAACCCTGTTAAAAGTGCCGCGGTCTTCCCCTGATTGCTTTGATGAACGATAAGCAAACCCGCTTGCCCGCCTAAACGGCCTAAAATATCGGCTGTCCCGTCCTTAGAACCGTCATTGACGACCACGATCTCACGTGAGATCCCGATGGGCAAGGCTGCTGCCTGGACTTTGGAAATGATCGCTGCGATCGTTGACTCTTCATTGTAAGCAGGGATAACGATGGATAATTTCACTCTTTGTACCTATTGGTGATCGGCAGGCGCCAATCCTTGCCGAAAGCGCAGGGGGTTATTTTAACGCCGGGCGGCGCCTGGCGTCTTTTGTATTCATTCATGTCCACCAAACGAATGGTCCTCAAAACAAGTTTTTCATCCATCCCTGAAGCCACGATGTCCTGGGGCGAGGAGCTCTCCTCGATATAGGCTGTCAGTATTTTGTCCAGGTCCTCGTACGGACCCAGGGTCTCTTCATCGGTTTGACCGGACCTTAATTCTGCGGAAGGGGCCCTGAGCAAGATACTTTTAGGGATCAAAGGCTCGCGGGAGATACTGTTGCGGAAGCGCGCCAATTCATAGACCTTGGTCTTGAAAACATCCTTGATGACCGCATACCCGCCGGACATGTCCCCGTAAAGCGTGCAATAGCCTACCGCCATTTCACTTTTATTGCCGGTGGTCAGGATCAAGCCTCCGAATTTATTGGCCATGGCCATTAAAATATTGCCCCTGATGCGGGCCTGGACATTTTCCTCGGCGGTGTCCGCGGGGAGACCTTCAAAATAAGGGACCAGGGTCTTTAAATAAGAGGCGAATATCCTTTTAATGGGGATCTCCTTTAATTCGATCTTTAAATTCTTGGCCAAAACCCTTGCGTCCTGGCGGGTGGCCTTGCTGTTGAAGGGGCTCGGCATTGAAATGGCGGTCACATTGGACGGGCCGAACGCATCACAGGCAATACAGGCAACCAGGGCAGAATCCACTCCTCCGCTGACACCCAACGCTACTTTCTTAAAACCATTCTTGATGGCATAATCACGGGTACCCAGCACCAGGGCTTTGTATATCTCTTCGCTGCTCTCCAGGAGGGGAGCTACCTGATCATTTTTCCCGCTCCGATCAACGTTCAAAAGTGTTTCCTCGAACTGAAGGGCACGGGCCAACACCTCTCCTTGCGGGGATATCACCATGCTCCCGCCGTCGAAAACCAGTTCATCCTGCCCGCCGACGGTATTGACATACACCACCGCTGCCTGTGTCTCCGTGGCGCGGCGCACCAAAAGCTCCTGGCGCTCCCTGAGCTTCCCGGCCTGATAAGGGGATGAGGAAATATTGATCAATACACCGACCCCTTCCTTGGCCTGTGCCTGATATATCGCCCCGTCGATCCAGATATCCTCGCAGATATTAATGCCGACCTTAACACCGTCGATAGTCCAAATGCCGGAATTCTTTCCCCGCGAAAAATACCTCTTTTCATCAAAAACACCGTAATTGGGCAATTCCTGTTTATGATAGACATTTTGCACCTTACCGTCACTGATAAGGGCCGCGGCATTGTAGATCTTCCCGCCGGCATCACTGTCCACAAAACCGGTAATGATGCTTAGATCACGGACCTTCTTACTCATCGCGTCCAGCGCCTTGATATTGTCCGCCACAAAATGTTTTTTAAGCAGCAGGTCCTCCGGCGGATAACCGCAAACGGCGAGTTCCGGGAAAACCACCAGGCGGGCCCCTGCTTTTTGGGCCAGTGCGGTGTATTCCAGGATCTTTCGGGTATTACCCGCAAGGTCCCCGACGGTTGGATTGATCTGGGCCAACGATATTTTAAGCATAATATTTTTTGTCATTCTGAAATGAACACTGTCATTCTGAGCGAAGCGAAGAATCTTAATGAATCTTCAGATTCTTCGGCCGGAGCCTGCCCTCGAGCGAAGCGAAGGGGCCTCAGAATGACTAATAATGTTTAGGAAATTCTGATAAAGCACTTGGGCTTGAACATCAAAGACCTTTTTATACTTCCAATAATCCTCCATCATCGAACGCGCAAGATCCCCTCTTCCTTCCAAGTCGCTTGCGGCGTATTCATCAGACCATTCCTTGATGCTTTTATCAGTTACCTCGACGTGAAATTGTAAACCATACGCATTCTTCCCGACCTTCAGGGCCTGATGAGGGCAGCCCGGAGCCGTGGCCAGCAGCTGACCGTTCGACGGGACCTGGAACATGTCCCCATGCCAATGATAGATCGGATCGCTCTCGCGGAAACCGGCGAACAGCGGGTCGCTTTTCCCTTTATCCGTCAGCTGGACCTGGTACCAGCCGATCTCTTTGACCGGGGACCTGACAACACGGGCCCCGGCAGCCTTGGCCAAAAGCTGCGAACCTAAACAGATCCCCAGGAACGGGATCTCTGCTTTTAAGACCTGTCGGATAAGATCATTCTCGGGCTTAAGAAAAGGAAACCGGTCTTCCTCATCGACATTCATGGGGCCGCCTAGAACAACCACTGCTTTAAAAATACGCGGTTCAGCGGGGAGCGGCTCACCTGCCCCCAGTTCAATGATACGGTACGGCTCTCCTTGGGCCTTAAGGAAATCGCCCAAGGTTCCGGGGCCTTCAATATCAATGTGCTTTACGATCAAAATCATTAAGGGATTATACTATAAAAAAAAAGGGACGGATAAAATATCCGTCCCTTTTGTCTAGCTCATATACGTTTACGTATTCATCAAAAGCATCTCTGCATAACTGGGCAAAGGCCATAAATTTGCCGGAACGAATGCTTCCAGGGCATCAATGGACCCGCGCAATTTAGACATGCCGGCCACGGTCTTGGCGGAATCATGCTTAGCCACAGCAGCTTCAAGGCTTTCGCAGGTCAAGATCGAGCTTTCGATCAACCCTGAAATTTCCTTGAGCACTTTTTTCTGGGCCGTAGTCTTGCCTAAAGCACCGACAGCCTTGATATTATCAGCCAATTGTTTCTGATATTCGATGGCCGCAGGGATCAATTGCGTGCGTGCGATCGTCGCGGCACAGCTGCCCTCCAGGGCAACGACGGTAGCATAGGCATGGATGTTGATCTCATAACGGGACTGGATCTCTTTCTCGCTCAAGACACCATGCTTGACCAATACCGCGATGTTCTTCTTGACCTTGATCGCTTCCAAGGCCTCCGGTGTGGTCTTAAAATTAGGCAAGCCGCGCTTCTTGGCTTCTTTTTGCCATTCTTCAACATACCCGTCACCGTTATACAAGACGCGTTTATGTTTCTTGATGATCGCCTGTAAAACCTTCTGCAGGGACTCATTGAAATTCTTGCCCATCTTTTTATCCGCTTCCAGTTGGTCACAGATATCGCTCAAGGCCTCTGCCACGATGGTATTAAGTACCATGTTTGAGGCAGAAGGGTTCTGATTGGAACCCACGGCGCGGAATTCGAATTTGGCACCCGTGAAAGCAAACGGGGAAGTACGGTTGCGGTCAGTGGTATCTCTGGCCAGTTGCGGCATAGAATCAACACCCACATGCAATACGCCGCCCTCTTTAGATGATTTAGCACCGCCTTTTTCGATCTGCTCGATGATATCGGTGAGCTGATCGCCTAAAAAGATGGACACGATCGCCGGTGGGGCCTCATTGGCACCCAGGCGATGATCATTGCCTGCGGTCGCGACTGTTACGCGTAAAAGATCGGCATAAGAATCAACGGCCTGGATAACGGCACAGAGCATGGCCAGGAATTTGGCATTTTCATGCGGTGTCTTTCCCGGATAAAGCCAGTTCTTACCGTCGGGACCAACCACCGACCAGTTATTATGTTTACCGGAACCGTTGATACCTGCAAATGGTTTCTCATGTAAAAGACAGACTAAACCATGTTTATCCGCAATTTGACGCATGAGTTCCATGACGATCATGTTGTGATCGACCCCGGAGTTCAGGTCTTCATAGATCGGGGCCATTTCATACTGCGCTGGAGCCACCTCATTATGACGGGTCTTGGAAGGGATCCCCAAACCCCATAGGGCACGGTCCAGATCTTCCATGAATCCCATGATACGGGGCTTGATGGCTCCGAAATAATGGTCTTCCTGCTGCTGATGTTTGGCTGGCTTAAGACCGAATAAGGTGCGGCCGGTTTCAACCAGGTCCAAACGTGCTTGATAATGGGCCTTATCAATAAGAAAATATTCCTGCTCAGGTCCTAAGGTGCAATAGGCACGCTTGCCCTTGGTATCAATACCAAAAAGATTAGCCAAGCGGCAAACCTGCTTGCTTAAAGCCACCATGGAGCGCAGTAAAGGTGTCTTTTTATCCAAAGCTTCACCATGATAGCCGATATAAAATGTCGGGATACATAAGGTGGTTGCTTCCGGGCCTTCTTTAATAAAAGCCGGGGAAGTTGGGTCCCAACCGGTATAGCCACGGGCTTCGAAAGTTGCTCGCAAACCACCGGATGGGAAAGAAGAAGCATCAGGCTCACCTTGGATAAGGTTCTTTCCTGTAAAATTCAATGCTATACCGCCGGCATTGTCCCAATCAATAAAGGAATCGTGTTTCTCCGCGGTAACACCGGTCATAGGCTGGAACCAATGTGTATAGTGAGTAGCTCCCTTGGCGATCGCCCATTTCTTCATGGCCTCGGCCACTTCATCAGCGATAGAAGCATCCAATTTGCCGCCTTCTTTGATCGTTTTCTCAATAGAGACATATGCTTTCGGAGAAAGCATTTCTTTCATCACCTTAAGACTGAATACGTTTTCGCCAAAATGTTCGGGCAAATGTTCACTGAAAGAACCGTTGCAGCAGCTCTCCTCAGAACAAGCCTGAATGACTTCTTCGCGAGCTTGACTCATAAAATCCTCCTCGATAAATGGTCCTCAAAGCGGACACTTGTGATTGCTTGTAGAGCTGAATAATATATTCTAACTCCAACATTGTCAAGATTTTTTATCCGTCCAAAAACGGAAATTTAAATAAAGCCGGCCTTTCTACGGGGTTTAACCCCTATGGCAGAAAGGCCGGGCTTTAAGTCCCTCTAAACTACAGGCTACCCAATGGCCTTGGAGCCTTCTTCACCCGTACGGATGCGTATGCACCTGGGCAGGTCAACGACAAAGATCTTGCCGTCCCCGATCTTACCGGTGCGGGCACCTTTGATGATGGCCTTGATGGTCGGTTCAACGAAATCCTCGTTGACCGCGATCTCCAATCGTACCTTGCGCAGCAAATTACCTGTTTCCTTGACGCCACGGTAATACTCGTCAACGCCGACCTGACGGCCGTGACCAAGGACTTCGGAAACTGTGACTAGATTCACATTCGCCGCATAGAGCTCTTGCTTGACATCATCGAGCTTATAGGGCTGAACTATAGCTATGACTAATTTCATTTAAAGAACCTCCTTTTTAAGAATTTTTTAGTCTAATATCGTATAAGCACGCTCATGATGCTGGCTTAGATCAATACCAATGATCTCATCCTCAGCTGTAGCACGGAAGCCGCCGAGAACTTTATCAACGATAAAACAGATGATCATGGTCATGACAAAAGTGTATATGGTGGTCACGGCACAACCTTTGGCTTGGATCAAGAACTGGCCGGCGTTCCCGTCAAACACACCTGAACCGCTGGAGTTGACAGCTTTAACGGCAAATAAACCTGTGGCCAAAGCACCCCAAAGCCCACCAGTATAATGCACGCCAAAAGCATCCAGGGTATCATCATAACCGAATTTCGGCTTGACGAAAGCTACCATGCAATAACAGAACACGCTGACTAAGAAACCGATCCATAATGAACCGCCGACATCCACGAAACCGGAAGCCGGGGTGATCGCAACTAAACCTGCGACTGCACCTGAGCAAGCCCCAACTAAGGTAGGTGCGCCTGCAAAGATCCATTCCATGGCAGCCCAGCTGATAGCAGCAGCGGCTGTTGCGGTGTTTGTCACAACGAAAGCGCTGGTGGCTAAACCGTCATGGGCCTCAACTGCGGAACCGGCGTTAAAACCGAACCAGCCGAACCACAGTAAGGAAGCGCCGATCATAACAAAAGGCACGTTATGCATACCGGGTTTATTGGTACCAAGACGCTTACCTAAATAAAGGCAGCTGGCTAAACCTGCGATACCGGCATTCATGTGAACGACCGTACCACCGGCGAAGTCCAAAACTCCCCATTGACCTTCGATCCCATCATGTGACCAGACCATGTGGGCAACGGGACAATAAACAAGAAGCAGCCATAAGCAGGTCCACCATACCCAGCCTGAAAACTTGACTCTTTCGGCAAAAGAACCGATGGCCAGGGCCGGTGTGATGACTGCGAACATACATTGGAAGATCATATACGCCTGGTTCGGGATTGTTGGCGCATAAGGATCAGGATTGTTCATGGATACATTATGTAACATGAACCAATCAAAGCCGCCAACCCATGGCTTTAAGAAGCCCGGAGCACCAGGGCCAAAGGCCAAACTATACCCGATAACTACCCAAAGTACGCTGACTATGGACAAGCACATAAAACATTGCATCAACATGCTGTTGACATTTTTGCGTCTTACCATGCCTCCATAGAAAAAGGCCAGGCCCGGTGCCGTCATCGCCAAAACTAAAGCGGCTGAGGTCAGGACCCATGCGATGTCCCCGCTATTTAGGGGGTTTGCTGGTGCTGGTGTTGTTCCCATTACGTTGTACCTCCTGTTTTATTACTGGTTAAACGATATGTTCTTTTAAAGCCCAGAATAATCCCATCGCCAGAGCCAATTGGGCAAAGGCACAGAGTAGAGCCATGATCCCTGCATTTTTTAACATTGGTGAGGATTGGGCAATTCTCATATGAATACCCTCCCTTTCTCATGTCATTCCCGCGAAAGCGGGAATCCTTTTTAGACAATAAAAAATCCGATCTCCTGTGCTTCAAAGCACTTTAGATCGGACTTCATTGCCCTAAAATAAAAAAATCCTCCTAGACGTACATACTACCCCAAGAGGACTATCTTTGCCCGTGTATCTGTCCGAAACATCTATGCTCCGGACATTTTTAATTCAAACTACAACTCAAATATACCTGCTCAAAAATCTTTTGTCAAGGAAAATTTATGAACCCTTCACAATTT
>Ga0207016_1064_pt1 | contig 22901 bp, 20 predicted proteins | sample Alteio_BWMinCont_54_FD_153469 | JGI IMG/M metagenome (GOLD analysis project Ga0207016, IMG submission 153469) | Enriched cells from forest soil in Barre Woods Harvard Forest LTER site, Petersham, Massachusetts, United States -... | ecosystem: Environmental > Terrestrial > Soil > Temperate forest >...
ATATAGCAGGGTTTAACAGAAGTTCTTTGATAAAAAATATTGGGTTGCCATATAAATTAGCGAAAAGTTTTTTTCAGGTACGTACAATATTTAAAGCATTTAAGCCTACAGCTGTAATTGGTGTTGGCGGTTATTCAAGTTTTCCGGTATTGCGTTATGCGCAATCGCAGCATATAAAAACTTTTATCCATGAGAGTAATTCTTTCGCAGGCAAAAGCAATATCCTGTTAGGGAAAAAGGCAACCAAGGTTTTTGTAGCAAGTGATGGAATGGAAAATTTTTTTCCAGCTAATAAAATAATGATCACCGGAAATCCTGTAAGAGAAAGTATTTCAAAAAGTACGATCTCAAGAGAAGAAGGGATCAGCTATTTCGGATTGGACCCAAGAAAAAAGACAGTGCTATCGATCGGTGGAAGCCTGGGAGCAAAAAGTATCAATGAAGCGATCGATCAGCATATTGACGAGTTCGAAAAGAATGGCCTGCAATTAGTTTGGCAAACAGGCAAAACTTACATCGCGCGAGCAAAAGTAAAAGCAGAAGGCAAACCCAACGTGTGGGCAAATGATTTTATTACGCATATGGATCATGCGTATGCAGCAGGAGATGTAGTGATAAGCAGAAGCGGCGCCATGGCAATTGCTGAATTATGTGTGGTAAAAAAACCGGTGGTGTTTGTACCGTTTCCTTACGCAGCGGAAGATCATCAAACAGTGAATGCAAAAAATCTTGTAAGTAAAAATGCGGGATTAATGATTGAAGATAATGAAGCAGTAAAAAAATTAGTATCGGCAATTATCGAATTGTCAAAAGATGAACAAAAACAACAGGAACTAAAAAACAATATAAGTAAGCTTGGTGTGGTAAACGCCGATGAAATAATAGCAACGGAAATAATAAACAGTTTAAAACAGTAATGATCGACATCAATAAAATATCAAGGGTATACTTTGTAGGCATTGGCGGAATAGGCATGAGTGCGTTAGTTAGGTATTTTAATTCAAAAGGAATTAAAGTGAGTGGCTACGATAAAACGGAAACACCATTAACAAAACAATTGGTAGCGGAGGGAATTAAGATCCATTACGAAGATGATCTGGCACAGATAGATAAGGAAGCGGAATTAATAGTGTACACGCCGGCCATACCAAAAGAGCACAAAGAGCTGAATTATTACCAGCAAAATAAATACACCATATTAAAACGCAGCGATGTGTTAGGTGCAATAACAAACAGTTCTTTTAATATCTGCGTAGCAGGTACACATGGAAAAACGACCACGAGTACAATGGTGGCGCATATTTTACGCGATAGTGGTTATGGCTGCAATGCATTTTTAGGCGGTATCGCCAGCAACTATGATAGTAATTTCTGGAGCAATGAAAAAGATGTTTGCGTTGTTGAAGCGGATGAGTTTGATAGAAGCTTTTTGAAACTGAGTCCGGATATAGCGATCATCACGGCAATGGATGCTGATCATTTGGATATCTACGGAACGGAAGCAATAATGCACCAGGCATTTATTGATTTTAGCGCCAAAATAAAAGTGGGTGGATTATTGCTAAGTAAATTTGGATTAGAAAAAGGCAACAAACTAAAAGCGGATAATCATAAAACGTATCATTTAGATGATAATAACGCGGATATCTATGGCAGGCATATTGAAATGGATAATGGCAGTTACAAATTTGAAGTGGTGATACATGATTATGTAATAGAGAATGTGGTATTGAATATGGGTGGCTTACATAATATAGAAAATGTAATAGCGGCAATAGCGGTAGCCTATCACTTAGGAATTGATGAAGATAAAATAATAGCTGCGGTAGCCAACTTTAAAGGAGTAAAGCGCCGGTTTGAATATATCGTAAAAGAAAAAGAACAGATTTTTATAGATGATTACGCACATCATCCTGAAGAATTGAGAGCATTGATAACTGGCGCAAAAGGGTTGTTCAAAAATAAAAAAAGTACGATCGTGTTTCAACCACACTTGTACTCCAGGACAAGAGATTTTGTTGATGGCTTTGCAGAAGTGTTGGATATGGCAGACGAAATAATTCTCTTGCCAATATATCCCGCAAGAGAATTGCCGATCGAAGGAGTGAACAGCGAAATGATATTGAGCAGGATGAAGAACAAAAATAAAAAGATAGTCAGCAAAGAAGAGTTGAAAGACTGGATAAAAAGCAACAAAACGGAATTATTAATAACGGCAGGCGCAGGTGATATAGATATGTTAGTGCAACCGATAAAAGACATAATAAAAAAACAATAAACTAATTGGCGCTACAGAACCGGAAAATAATAAGGTGGATGATCACAACACTATGGATCGCCATTGGTGCAGGTACCATCTTTTTATTGGTCGCTGCGTCAAGAAAAAAGGAAGAGAAAAAATGTGTTGGTGTTTACATCAACATACATGGCGTGAGTAATAATTTTTTTGTTGACAAAAAAGATATTATGGACTCTATCGAAACAATGGTAGGTGGAGATCCAACAGGACAAAGGATAAGATCTTTTGATCTTGAAAAAATAGAAAAAGGCTTAACGGGAAATGTTTGGGTTAAGTCGGCACAATTGTTCTTTGATAATAATGAAAAGCTTCAGGTAAATGTTTTGGAAAGAGAACCTGTCGCGAGGATTTTTACAACAGTAGGTACTACATTTTATATTGACAGCAGTATTGAAATGTTGCCGCTAAGTGAAAAATTCTCTGCGCGCTTACCGGTGTTCACTGATTTTCCGGAGGAGAAAGCTGACACGGCATTGCTGACAGATATTAAAAATATCAGTCTGGCTGTACAGAAAGATTCTTTCTGCATGGCGATGATCGATCAGATCGACATCACGCCGCAAAAAACTTTCGAGATGGTGCCAAAAATTGGTAACCAGGTAATTGTTTTTGGTGACGGATCAAATATCGATGAGAAGCTGAACAACCTGCGACTGTTTTACGAAAAAGTGATCGTAAAAACAGGATGGAATTATTACAGCTCGATCGATCTTGAATACAAAGATCAGGTAGTAGCAAAACGAAAAGGCGCAGAAGACAGGTCGATAGATTCTTTAAAAACATTACAGCTGATGCAGGTGATCGCTGCCAACGCAAAGAAACTGTCTGAAGATTCATCTCAGGCAACTGTTGAAGATAATAGCAATATAATTGATGCCAGTTCAATTCAACAATCAACGGAAAGAGATGATGAAGGCGAAAAAGTAGATACGGCAGAAACTGAAACGGTAAAACCTCAGCCAATTATTCCGGTTATAAAACCGGCTGAAGTAAAACCAAAAGAAGTAATACCTGTTCCAAAAGTTGTGAAGCCAGTTGCGAAACCTGTTGAAGCAAAACCAAAACTGATCAAAGTATCACCGAAAGAAAAACAAGCAGCAGCTGTAATAAAAAAACCGGTAACGAAACCTATTGTAAAACCAACAGTAAAAAAGCCTGAAGCAAAAAAAGATGTGAAACAAAAACCGGCAGTAGTAAAACCGATACCAGTTTCACCGAAGGAAAAAGAAAAGGCACAGAATAATGATTATTAAAAACAAGTAAACAATAAAGCAATACAACAATTTACAAATCACGAAACACAAACACAAAACATACAACTATGACTCACGAACAACCAATCATTGTAGGTCTGGACATTGGCACAACGAAAATTGCTGCCATCGCCGGACGTAAAAATGAGTACGGCAAGCTGGAAATACTAGGCTTTGGCCGTGCCAACAGCAATGGTGTACAACACGGAATGGTGTTGAACATCGATCAAACAATTAAAGCAATTCAAACTGCTTTGGAAAATTGTTATGCCTCAAATCCCAACCTTGTACTGAATGAAGTATACGTTGGTATTGCGGGCCATCATATTAAAAGCTTACAAACACGTGGTGATATTGTAAGACAAAATACTGATGAAGAAATTAAACAAGATGAAATTGACCGTTTAGTAGCGGATCAATACAGAACATATATCCCTGCAGGAGATCAGATCATTGACGTAATTCCACAAGAATTCACAGTGGATAATTTTCAGAACATCCCTAATCCCATCGGATACAGTGGGGTTAAAGTAGGCGCGAATTTTCACATCATCACCGGCGATAAAAATGCGATCCGTAACATCACGCGCAGCGTAGATAAAGCAGGCTTACAAACTAAGGATCTGGTATTACAACCTCTTGCTTCTGCTGCTGCTGTAATGTGTGATCAGGATCTTGAAGCTGGCGTAGCAATTGTAGATATAGGTGGTGGTACAACTGACATGGCTGTTTTTTATGAAGGTATTTTAAAACACACAGCGGTAATTCCTTTTGGCGGTGAAAATATCACCAATGATATTAAAACAGGTTTGGGTGTTTTAAAAACACAGGCAGAGCAAATGAAAGTGCAGTTTGGTAGCGCATTAAGCGATGAAGCAAAATCAAACACATTCATTACGATACCGGGTTTACGCGGAATGGCACCGAAAGAAATTTCTGTAAAGAATTTAGCGAATATCATACAGGCAAGAATGAGTGAGATCATGGACTTTGTTTCTTATCATTTGAAACAGGTTGGATTGGATACAAGAATGTTGAATGGCGGTATCATCTTAACAGGTGGCGGTTCTCAATTAAAACATTTGATCCAGTTAACAGAGTATGTTACGGGTTTAAATGCAAGAATTGGTTATCCAAACGAACATTTAGCAGGCGGACATATTGACGAATTGGCTAAACCAATGTACAGTACTTGTATCGGTTTGATCTTGAAAGGATATAATGATTATGAAAATAACAACAAGCAATTTGAAGAAACATTCAGAAAAGTTGCTGTGCCACAATCATTACAACAGCAAGATACTGTAGCGGAAGAAATGACAGAACGTGAACCAACGGAATATGACAAAGCAAGACAACGTAAAACCTTAAAAGGATTCATGGATTCTTTTAAAATTGGCTTGATCGATTTGTTCAAAGAAGAAGAAGACGCACACTTATAAGCAATAATGCAAAACGCTAAATGCGAAAAGCAATAAGCAGAGCTTCTTCAGCATCAGGCATTCGGCATTTAGCAGTTTTAATAAATACTAACCCACAAATAAAAAACTATGATACATTTTGATTTGCCTAAAGAGCAATCGTCCATCATCAAAGTTATTGGTGTTGGCGGCGGCGGAAGCAATGCTGTTAACCACATGTTTTCGCAAAACATCGAAGGCGTAAACTTTATCATTTGTAATACCGACGCCCAGGCTATCGCACAAAGTAAAGTACCTAATAAGATACAGCTCGGTCCGCACTTAACGCAAGGTTTAGGTGCCGGAGCAAATCCTGCTATCGGCCGCCAGGCGACGGAAGAAAGTCTGGAAGAAATAAAACGTATACTGGAAGTGAATACCAAAATGGCATTCATCACTGCCGGTATGGGTGGTGGTACCGGAACAGGCGGAGCGCCGATCTTGGCAAAAATTTGTAAAGACCTTGGCATCTTAACTGTCGGTATCGTTACTACACCTTTTGCTTATGAAGGAAAGAAAAGAATTGCGCAGGCAGAAGAAGGTATCATGTTATTGAAAAACCATGTAGATACTTTGTTAGTGATCAGCAATGATAAATTGCGGCATCAGTTTGGGAACCTTAAAATGAAGGAAGCATTTACCAAAGCGGATAATGTATTGGCAACAGCGGCAAAATGTATCACAGATGTAATTAATAGTACCGGCCAGATCAATGTCGATTTTGCGGATGTATGCACAGTGATGAGCAATGGCGGCGTAGCTATTTTAGGTAGTGCAACTGCAGAAGGTGAGAACAGGGCACAACAGGCAATTGAAAATGCATTGAACTCTCCGTTATTAAATGACAGCGATATCCGTGGCGCAAGATGGATATTGATCAATATCAATTCTGCCGAAGGCGAACATGAATTCACCATGGATGAAGTAGAAGTGATCCAGAATTATTTATTGGCACAGGCGGGTGAAAATACGGATGTGATATTAGGCTTAGGGTATGATAATACTTTGAATGCAGAAATTGGTATCACATTGATCGCGACAGGCTTTGAACATAAAGATCCTTTTGCAAAATCTGACAATGTACAAAAACCTGCGAAAGAAGAAAAGATCGTGATCACTTTAGAAATGCCAACAAAAGAAGATAAGAAAGCACAGCCCTTACAACAGCTAAGTTTATTGCCTGAAGAACAGCCAATAGAACAACCGGCAGAAATAAAAGCTGAAAATATAGTGCCAGCGCAAACTCCGGTTCAGGCGCCGATCGAAGTAAAAAAAGATCCTTTAATGCCAACATTGGTTGAACAAAAACCGGTAGCGGCAAAAGAAGTATTGCCTACACCTCCGGTAGAGAAAAAAGAAGACAATGTTCCGATATTCTTTGAAATATCTTCTCCGGCTGATCATGTTACTACTTTTGAATTTGATATACCCACATTACCTAAGCCCGAAGAAAAGCCTGCTGCTGTAGAAGCAAAAAAAGTAATGGCTACTGAAGAAACGGGTACACCACCAACCGGTTTTTTAAGGAAACCATCACAGATCTATGTGGCTGAAGAAAAAACAGTACTTTCTCAACCGGTAGAAGAGCCCGTGAGTGACCTGTCAAAACCGATCGTGTTGCATATACAGGAAGAAGAACCATTGTTAGAAATGACATTAGTAGTAAAAGAAGAACCTGTTGCGAAAGAAGTAGAACAGGAACAAACTACGACGATCACCATGTCGAATGTTGAAGAGCCTGTTGCTGAAACAGAACCTGAAGATCCAAGTCGCCGCACAATAGATCGGATCACGAAGTTGCGCAACTTATCATTCAATATCAATGCGGCAGATCCTAATAATGAATTTGAAACAGTGCCGGCTTATTTACGCCGCAACGTTGAACAGCATAATCAAATTGCAAATATCGAAAGCTTTTACAGTAATTATACCGTAAAATCTGACGAGAATAATCAAGCTGAAATAAGTACGATCAATAGTTTTTTGGATAGCAAAAAACCTGATTAGTTACCAAGGGGTTTGTGTTTGATCCCTAAAAGAAGACGTGATTATTTGTTGTATGTTTGGCCCCTTTCTGAAAAGAGAGGGGCTGTGTTTTTATAGCCGGTATTTATATTTAAAGTTACATTTGCAATTGGCATATTTTTAGCAACACGAAATGTCCAGAACACAAAATAATATTATGGCAGCATCTTTTCATTCAAGAAAATATTTTTCAATACTTCTTATTAGCAGTGTGCTTTTGGTGCAGTCAGCATTTGCGCAAAAACTAAAAGTAGAGAAGACGCTTCATAACAGGTTAGATTCAGAGCATATTGTTACGGAAAGTGATACATTGGTTCCGTCACTCGTAAATAAAGTAGCAGATTATTCGCTTACCATACGTCGCAGTAATACGATCGTGCAACATTCGCTAAATGTAAAACCAATTATCACGGCTTTGCCGGATCTGGAATCCCGATTGGATAAATTCAGGGCGAGGCTGGATACGAAAGGGTTTCAAATGAATTTCCGTGGTTTGAATAGCGCGTTGATCATCATAAAAGATGCAGAAAATAATTTAATAAAATTTCAGACAAACCTATTTACTTATAGCGACCAGCTTACAAAAAGTAATGTTGATATAAAAAAGATACTGAAGGATCCGGCCTTTACTTTAAAGATCAATGATTCAGACCTGGTGAATCAGTTAAGTCTGGTTAATACAAAAGCACAACACCTCGATTCAGTTGAAAGAACAGCGATCGCACGTGTGAATTTATTACGCAACCAGGTGGCTGTTGATGTGTTGCAAGCAGATGACCTTATTTCCGATCTGAATTATCGTGTAGTATCTACAAGAATATTAATGTGGTCGCAGGAAGAGCCGCCGTTATTATATGCAAAGCCGGATGATTACAAAGAAGCTTTGAGTGATATTACTATTCAGGCATTGGGTCGTTCCGTAAAGATCATCGGTATTTATCTGGCAGATAAATGGAATTTGGTTACCATCAGCTTTTTATTGTTTGTGCTTATTACAGCATGGTGCATGACAAATATGTGGCGTATCAGGCATTTGGAAAATGCCGCCGCGACTTTAGAACCGGTATACTTTTTAAAACGTTCTGTTTTGATCGGATGCTTGCTGGCATTCTTTATTTATTCGCCTTTCTTTTTTGGCAATCCGCCAATGTCTTATTTACACGCGAACGAAACATTGCGTTTAGCAGCCCTATGTTATTTATTGTTCCCGTATTTATCCAAACACTCAAAGGTAATGTGGGTAGGCATTTGCGCCTTATGGATCTATTATGCGCTGGATGATATTTTATTAGAATCTGCTTTTGGCGAACGCTGGGGATTATTTATAGCAGGCATTTTATTAATAGCCATCTGCATAAAAATATGGCAATATAAAAACGAACACTTTGTAAAGATCCCTGAATCTCCTGCAACAAAAGCATTGGTGATCTTTACAATGACACAGGTAGTATTATCGATCGTTTTTAATTTAACCGGTCGTGTATCACTGGCAAAAATATTTGGCGTTAGTGCTATTCAGTGTTTAGTGTTGGGTATTACATTAAAAGTATTTTGTGCGACCGTGTTAGAAGCCGTGTACATACAATCGGAAGCTTATCACGATAGCCGTTTTTCTGATTTTATCAATTTCAAAGAACTACAATCGCGGTTTCAAAAAATATTGTGGATAATAGCTTCCATTGTCTGGTCGGTGTCGTTAATCAGAGACATGACATTATATGATCTGTTCACAGCATTTTTAGGCGAGTTTATTACGGCGCAGAGAAATATCGGCAGCATGTCATTCACTTTTGGAAGCATCGCCGTATTTTTTGCGATCCTTTGGTTGTCTTCTGTTATCTCCGGATTTATTAATTTTTTCTTCGGCAATCAAAAAGTAACAGGGAAGCAAAGCAAGATCGGTTCCATGATGCTGCTGATACGTTTGGCTATCTGGACAGTCGGTTTTTTAATTGCTGTTGGTGCAGCAGGCATTCCTCTTGATAAATTATCTTTTGTGCTGGGCGCATTAGGTGTGGGTATTGGTTTCGGGTTGCAAAATATTGTCAACAATTTAGTGTCGGGTGTTATCCTTGCTTTTGAAAGGCCGATACAGGTTGGCGACCAGATAGAAGTTGGCGGAAGAGCAGGCACCGTGCAGGAAATAGGTGTTCGCGCCAGCAAAATAAAAAACGGACAAGGTGCAGATATCATCATTCCCAATGGCGATCTTTTATCGCAGCCATTGATCAACTGGACAATGCACGATCTTAGCAAGCAGGTTGAATTCACGATCACTGTTCCATTGGATGTGAATGTGCAAAATGTAAAATCGATCATGAGCGATACGCTCAAAAAGAGCCAGAATATTTTACAAACACCAGCACCGGTTGTTATCCTGCAAACATTTGTAGATAATGGAATTGATGTACGCGTTTTATTCTGGATACCGGATCTCTCAAAATCGGGCTCAACAAGAAGTAATGTAATGGTAGAGATATTAGATGCCTTAACAAAAGCAGGTATAGATCTTACCTTGCCTACATCTGATTCACCAACGCCTAAGCCGACTGATAACAGATAATATTTGTTCTTTGCTGAGCATAAGTAATGTTAATTTATTATTACAATTGCATATTTAATTTTGTAGGATTGTAAATTTGAGAAACCAATCAAATGAATAAATTACCTCAGATTACCATCGCATTCTGGATCATGAAAATATGCGCCACTACTTTAGGTGAAACCGCAGGCGATTTATTATCCATGACTTTAAAAGTTGGTTATGCCTGGAGTTCAATTATTCTATTAAGTTTTTTCTTTGTCGCATTACTGATACAGCTTTTTTCAAAAAGATTTCATCCGTTGATATACTGGCTGGTAATTTTAGCAACTAGTACCGCAGGAACAACTATGTCTGATTTTATGGATCGTAGCCTGGGATTGGGTTATGCCGTTGGCGCATCTATACTGGTAAGCATTTTAATTATTACTTTGGTCACCTGGAGATTGGTTGAAGGATCGTTATCCGTAACCAATATCAAATCTTTGCGCGGTGAAATATTTTACTGGACAGCTATTTTATTTTCGAATACCTTAGGCACTGCATTGGGAGATTTTTTGGCAGACAGCTCGGGATTAGGTTTTTCAGGGGGCGCTATATTAATTGGCAGCCTGCTATTATTAATTGTACTGGCTTATTATTTTACAAAAATATCACACGTAGTTTTATTTTGGCTGGCCTTTGTTTTAACGCGCCCATTCGGCGCAACTTTCGGTGACCTTTTAACGAAACCTGTTGCAAAAGGTGGCTTGAATTTTGGGACAATTGGTTCATCAGCCATTTTATTTGCAGTGCTGATAATTTTAGTGATCATATCAATTGTACAGATCAATTCAAATAAAAAGATAGCTTCTACCATTTAAGAAAGCGAACAAAATATTAGCTTTCTTTATGCGTTTTACAAGTATAAAATACCGATCATGAAACCACTTATTATTTTGATCCTGGCATTTCTTGTCAGCCTGCTTGCCACCAAATTTTTTTTAGGAAATATGGACATTGCTTTAGCGGGCAGGGTCGCTATGTCGATCATGTTATTATTTACCGCCATCGGCCATTTTGCGTTTGTACATGGCATGACGTTGATGATACCTGAAAGCATCCCTTTCAAAAGAGAGATCGTTTATTTTACCGCTATCGATGAAATTGTTGCATCAGTAGGGTTGATGATACCTGAATTACAAAATTTGACAGGCTGGCTATTGATCGCTTATTTCATTATTATCTTACCTGCCAATATCAATGCCGCAAAAGAAAATGTTGATTTTGTAAAAGGCAATACGGAAGGCAGGGGTCCGGAATATTTGTGGTTCAGAATTCCAGTACAGATATTCTTTATCGCCTGGGTGTATTATTTTGCTATTTATTTATAATACTTCAGCCAACAACAAAGCAATTCTTTCACCATCCATCGCGGCACTAACAATGCCTCCGGCATAACCTGCACCTTCCCCGCAGGGGTATAAATTTTTTATTTGCGGATGGGCCAATGTTTCCGCATCTCTGGGTATACGAACAGGTGAAGAAGTGCGGCTTTCTGTTGCGATCACTACTGCATCATTGGTAAAATATCTTTTCATCTTTTTACCAAATTCTACAAAACCTTTAGCCAGTGCCTTATAAATAAAATCAGGCAGCACTTCTTTTAAATTTACTGATGTCAATCCCGGCAAATAAGAGTTATCAGGTAAAGAAGAGGAGAGTTTACCATTAGAAAAATCGATCATCCTTTGTGCTGGCGCTACAAAGTTGCCGCCACCCGCAGCAAATACTTTTCGCTCAACATATTGCTGAAAATACATCATGCCCAACGGACCTTCCAAAACTTCTTTTGATTGTCCGCTTACAGCTTCAAAATCTTTTAAGGTCTTCAGGTCATCATAACCAACTTCTACTACCATACCGCTATTGGCAAAAGGATTATTTCTTTTAGATGGGCTCCAGCCATTTACCACCAATTCACCTGGCGAAGTTGCAGCAGGCGCAACAATACCTCCCGGACACATACAAAAAGAAAAGACGCCTTTATTATTTACCTGGTGCACTAAACTATAAGAAGCAGGCGGCAAATGCTCTTCCCGCACAACGCAATGATATTGGATCGTATCGATCAAAGCCTGCGGATGCTCAACGCGAACACCCAGTGCAAAAGGCTTTGCTTCTATCAGTATATTTTTACTATGCAATAATTCAAAAATATCCCTGGCAGAATGCCCTGTTGCTAATATGACGGCATCAGCTATAAATTGGCTCCCATCAGCAGTTGTAACCGAACTGATCTTTTCATTCTCAATGGCAAAGTCTACGACTTTCTTTTCAAATAAAAATTGTCCGCCACTATCTTCTATTTGTTTGCGCATCGCAATAATAATATGTGGCAGTTTGTTGGTACCAATATGCGGATGAGCTTCGTATAAAATTTTTTCTTCGGCGCCAAATTGGACGAACAGGTTCAGGATGCGATCTATATTACCTCTCTTATTACTGCGCGTATAAAGCTTGCCATCACTATAAGTACCCGCGCCGCCTTCACCAAAACAATAATTACTATCGGGGTTTACAATACCTTCTTTATTTAATACTGCCAGGTCGCGCCTTCTTGCACGTACATCTTTGCCCCTTTCTAATATGATGGGCTGTATGCCTTTTTCTATTAGTTGCATAGCGGCAAATAAACCCGCAGGCCCGGCACCGATGACGATCACTTTTTTTGCAGCTTTACTTACATCTGGAAAAATAATTTTCGCCGCTTCACGCGAATGAAAAGGCTCATCAATAAAAGCATTGACCGAAAGATTTACCCAGATGGTCCTGCTTCTTGCATCGATCGATTTTTTAAGGATATGAAAGCCGGTAATAGAAGTACCTCTTTTGCCCGTGGTCTTGGCGATCAGGTTCTTAATAATTGCATCATCGGCCGCTTCAGCAGCCAATAGCTTGAGGGAAATTTTTTGTTGCATAGTTTAAACGTTAGGTATTGATCCTAAAAGTTCGTAACCCCCTTTAGGGGGCAGGGGGTTAAAAAGGCAGATCATCGATCGCATCAGGCGATGTTGATGAAAAAGTATCTAAAGGTTCTAAATAATCATTGTCTTTCGCTGCAGGCGCTGCAGCTGAATTCAATACCTGTTCAATTCTCCAGGCATCAAGGTTAGTGATATAATTCACTTTACCGTCTTTCTCCCATTTGCTGCCTTTAATGTTGAACTGTACTTTCACTTCTTCACCGATATTCACCTTATCAACCATGGCAGTTTTATCCTGTACGCATTGAAACTTAACGTAGTTAGTGATGGTGCGGCCATTAATATCCTCACTTTTTTCTACTACAAATTCCCTTGTTTTAAAAGTTTCTGTACGTTGAACTGTGTCGTATTTAGCTATTAATTTGCCGTTTAATTCGTAACTCATTTTATATCAATTATGTTATCAAAAGTAAAGGTATTTACCGAGAAAATTTTTAGAATTCTTTTCCAAATTAGACAAAAAAATGAGTATCTTCCATTTAATAGCTTTTCCGGTAATATGAGGAGAAAAAAAACGTCATCGAGAAAGAAAAACACTGTTGATAAAAAATATTTTAGTGCATCAAAATGGTAGGGAAATGGCATAATACGGCAAGTTTAGCTTGTAATTATGTAAAAAAATAATTAAAAAAATAGCTGAACACTATACTGTACCAACAAGTAACAAAACAAGCAAATAAAAAAATTTTTTTTTCAACAAAAAGTTTTGATATTCGCTGTCTTGCGACAAAAATTCAAACCCCTATCGTAAAACGAATTTTTTGCCTAGCTATAAGAAAGAAAATACAAAGAATAAATAATTGATAAATTACTTAAGGTATAATGGATAAAGTTTTCGATAAAGTATGGACCAATTGCCTTGAGATAATCAAAGACATCGTAGAATGGCAGCATTTTAAAACATGGTTTGAGCCAATCAAGCCGGTTGGTTTAAAGGATAAGGTTTTAACGATACAAGTACCAAGTCAGTTTTTTTTCGAATACCTGGAAGAACATTATGTTAGCTTATTAGCCAAAACATTAAAAAGGGAATTAGGAAAAGAAGCGAGATTGGAATACAGGATAATGGTAGATAGCGGTAACAGCAAAAACAAGCCGTTAACGATGGATGTACCGGGGCATGGATTTAAATCATTTTCAAACAACGAAATGGATTTTCCTTTAGTCATAAATAACCCAGTTAAAAATCCGTTCGTAATACCGGGGCTAAAGAAGATGCAGATCGATCCCCAATTAAACAGTGCTTATACATTTGATAGTTTTATAGAAGGAGATTGTAACCGTGTTGCCCGCCGTGCCGGTAAAACAGTGGCAGAGAAACCGGGCGCAACTTCTTTCAACCCTTTGGTTATTTATGGTGGTGTTGGTTTGGGCAAAACACATTTGGCCCAGGCAATAGGTAACGAGGTAAAACGCATTCACCATAATAAAGTGGTGCTGTACGTAAGCTCAGAAAAATTCATCAACCAGTTTATTGATCATGGTCGCAATAATGCCATCAACGATTTTATACATTTTTATCAATTGATAGATGTGTTAATTATTGATGACGTACAGTTCTTTAACAGGGCAGAAAAATCTCAGGATGCTTTCTTCTCTATTTTTAACCATTTGCACCAGAGCGGTAAACAATTGATATTAACCAGCGATAAGCCTCCTAAAGACCTTGAAGGTGTGCAGGAAAGATTATTGAGCCGTTTCCGTTGGGGATTAAGCGCAGACTTACAAGCCCCCGATTATGATACTAAGATCGAGATCCTGGAAAAGAAGATGAAGAATGACGGTCTTGAAATGCCGAAAGAAGTAGTTAAGTACATCGCTTATAATATCAATAGCAATATCCGCGAATTAGAAGGTGCCATGATATCATTATTGGCGCAGTCTTCTTTGAACAAAAGAGAAATTGACCTTGAATTGGCTAAAAAGGTTTTACGCAATTTTGTAAAATCATCCAGCAAAGAAATCACCATCGATGCCATTCAAAAAATGGTTTGCGAATACTTCGATGTTCCTTACGACAAGCTATTGCAAAAAACACGCAAACGGGAGATCGTTCAGGCGCGCCAGATCACGATGTTCTTAGCGAAAGCTTTTACTAAAAACTCATTAAAGACCATCGGCGAACATTTCGGCGGAAGGGATCATACCACGGTGATCCACAGCTGCCAGACAGTAAAGGATATCATGGATACCGATAGCCTTTTCAAAGAAAGCGTATTGGAACTACAGCAGAAAGTTCAATTAGCAGCTATGTAAAAAATATACATTCAAAATACTGTCCGGATTCAGCAATGATTCCGGATTTTTTTTGCCACAAAGGCACTAAGGCAGAAGTAAATAGTGCTTTCGTGTCTTAGTGCCTTTGTGGCAAAACTTGATAGAAAATATATTTCCGGATAAATACCATTTTGTTTTGGGGATTACGTTACTGAATTGTATTTTTGCCACCCCTTAGTAAAATAAGGTCAGGTAGGAGAGGTGCCTGAGTGGCCGAAAGGAACGGTTTGCTAAATCGTCGTACGGGTTAAACTGTACCGTGGGTTCGAATCCCACCTTCTCCGCAGAAAGTTCTTATTATAATGTCTTGTTAGGGTGCTCCCAATAAACCCATACAAATAGTTTTACGTTCGGGATGTAGCGTAGCCCGGTTATCGCGCCTCGTTTGGGACGAGGAGGTCGCAAGTTCGAATCTTGCCATCCCGACTTTTAAAAAAGCCACTGTTTTTCAGTGGCTTTTTTGTTTTTAGGAATGATTAATTTAGATGAAAATTAACCAGTATGCCGCTTATCTCAACCGATAATAATTTTCTTACACTCATTAATATTTTTACAGTTGCCCCCGAAAATCAACAACAGCTTGTTGATCTGCTAATTGCAGCAACGGCTGATGTGCAAAAAATTACCGGGTTTATTTCAGCAAGCCTTCATCGCAGTATCGATGGTACCAAGGTTACTATGTATGCGCAATGGAAAAGTATTGAAGATTATCAAAACATGCGTGCCAACCCAACAGCCTCGCCTTATCTTGAAAAAGCATTGACAATCGCAAAATTTGAACCGGGGATGTATGAAGTGGTTGAGACTTTTTTGCCAAATGATTAAAGGTTTGTTGATTAATTTTAGTAGGACTTTTATTTTATATATTTGAACACATCCCCGTATATGACTTTCGAACCCAATAAAGTAACAAAAAAGCATATCTACAAGCAGCTGAAATTATTGATCGTAGTGAGTATAAAATTAATCCATCAACAGGATATGATGTAATTGTAAATGGAAAGAAATATCCCCCAAAAGAAATAATGAAATATGCGCATGGACTCGCAGTTGAAGAATACTCTTGGCCAGTTAATGGAGGCGAATCAACAAACAAATATTTAAAAGCTTTTGGGTTTGAAATTGAAATTAAAAAACTCAGTACTAATTATTATGTTCTTGGCGCGGTATGGAATAGTGATAAAAAGAAACCTGATCAATCAGAAAGATTTATTGCTAATGGTTTTTGGCAGAATGGTTGGACAGATAAATTTTTAGATATTGTTAACGGAGTAAAAATTGGCGATAGAGTAGCAATCAAATCTTCTTTCGCAACAAGAGACAGAAGGAGTATTTTAAGAATAAAAGCTATTGGAACGGTTTATAGCAATGATAATAATGGAAGAAATTTAAAAATTAATTGGGACAATGGATTTGTACCCTTTGATTTAGAAGGTTGTGGGAGTTATCGCAAGACTATACATAAGGTAGCAAATGAAGATATTGATACAATCTTTAATTATTCAGACGAAGCTGTAAAAGAGGATAAAATTTCTAATCTAATAATCGACGATTTAGAATTACCTGCGCGAACACGTAGAGAGATAAATAGTATAAATCGCGATCAAGGACTAGTTAGGGACTTAAAAGAATTATATAATAATCAATGCCAAATATGTAGCATAACATTGAAGATTTCAAATACCATTTCATATTCTGAAGTTCATCATATTAGACCATTAGGATATCCACATAATGGACCAGATATTCATTCAAACATGATAGTTGTTTGCCCAAACTGCCATGTTCAGCTTGACTTTAGAGAAACTCGACTCTCAAAAAGAACGCTAAATTTAAAACATTCACATAATATCGATGAGATTTATATTAATTATCATAATAGCGAGGAAAACCGTTAACGTATAATAAGTAAACAAGTATTGAGAACGATTTTATTTTCAGTAAATTCGTACACACAAAACAACAACAATGGACTTCGTTGATTACTATAAAGTTTTAGGGATAGAAAAAAATGCCTCTGCAGAAGACATAAAAAAAGCCTACCGAAAATTGGCCAGGAAGTTACATCCTGATCTCAATCCAAACGATAAAGAAGCACACAAAAAATTTCAACAGATCAATGAGGCGAATGAAGTATTGAGCGATCCTGAGAAAAGAAAAAAATACGATCAATACGGAAAGGATTGGCAACATGGCGATCAATATGCGCAGTCTGCCCGCTCACAACAAAGGCCGCGTAATGATGGCGGACAATTTAATAATTTCAGCGAAGATGATTTCTCTGATTTTTTTGGCTCTATGTTTGGCGGAAGCAGCAGAAGTAAAAGACAAACAAAATTTAAAGGACAGGATTATAATACAGAGATACATTTAAGTTTGATAGATGCATTGACAACGCACCAGCAAACATTAACGGTCGATGGAAAAAATATCCGCATTACTATTCCTGCAGGTGTGGAGAACGGACAAATAATAAAATTAAAAGGCCATGGTGGTGCAGGCGGTAATGGTGGTCCGGCGGGTGATCTGTATATCACATTCGTAATTGCCAACCATCCTATTTTTAAACGTTCAGGAAATGATTTGAATATGACAGTAGAAATTGATCTATACACAGCAGTATTAGGCGGAGAAGTAATGGTCGAAACCTTAAACGGAAAAGTAAAATTGAAAGTAGTTCCCGAAACACAGAACGGAACTAAAATAAGATTGAAAGGCAAAGGCGCACCCGTTTATAAAAAAGAAGGTGAGTTTGGTGATCTATATGTTACCTATCATATCAAGATACCAACTAATCTTACCGAAAAACAAAAAGCACTGTTTACCGAATTGTCTAAATCGTAAGCTTATGTCAACTCAAACAGAATTAATAGACGCTAATCAATTTTGCATTTACCATAATGTAGAAATATCTTTTATACACTCGTTACATCAATCGGGTTTATTGGATATTGTTGTAGTAAAAGAAACGGTTTTTATCCAGTCGGAACAATTAGAACAGCTTGAAAAATTAGCACGCTTGCATTATGACCTGGATATAAATTTGGAAGGAATTGAAACGATCGCTTACCTGTTAGAAAAAGTAACCAGGCTTCAGGATGAAATGACCATGATCAAAAACAAACTCCGCATTTACGATAGCGAGTAAACTTATAGTAATAGGGAGACCGTAATATTACCATACTGATCTCTTTTGGCTAAATTGTTTTGTACTTCTTTAGAATTAAAAGTTACACTGTAAGAAAAATTTATTTTTCTATAACGAAAGCGCAGACCAGATTCTATATTGAACCTGAACGGTACCACACCAAATGTAAGCGGACTACCCGTATCAAACAATCCTCCCTCGATGGTTGCATCATACAAAGTATAATTAACACGTGGCGAGATATAAAAATATACTTCCGTGTTGCTATTGTTTTTTCCTACGGATGCTCCATAGATATTGGAGTTAAATATTGGCAGCAGATCATTTAAACTTATCCTGCTCAAAACACCAATGGTTGCGTCTGTGTGTATTGTACCCAATCTTATATCGGCAAAACCATTACAATCGATTTGATCCGTTGGTGCAGAAGGAAATAATTTTTTGGAATAGAATGCACCTGCTTGAATACCCGGAGAATTTTTTATCTGGTATTGCCATCCATTGGGGTTATAGAACTGGAACCATCCATGATAAGCATCCTGCACTTGCTCTGCTTGTGAACCAGGGCCGAGGATGCCTAACTGTCCTGATAATTTTAGAACGGATTCGTCCTGATAAAATTTATTGATGCTAGCCTGCGCGAATAGGTATCCGGCAAATGGCCTGTCTTGCAAAGACGCTACATAAATATCACCATGGTAGGGATTGTAAATTTGTTGTCCTGCTGAAAATTCTATTATCTTTTTATTGATGTTTGATCGATGGCTGTTTGCTACATAACGGTAAAATAAAAATATTCCGTTGGTGTAATATTTATCCTGGTACTCGGATAGGTAGGCATCGTTTTCCGTAATGATACCAACTTCATGTTTTGTAGATAACTGCTGGCCAAACACAATATTGCCAGAAAAATAGAAGAAATAAAAAATGATAAATTTTTTCATTAGATCGATCGCAGTTATTGTACAAATATAAACGGCGTGTTGTAATTACCAGTTTTTTGATTTCAGCCTAAAAATAAACCCACTTTTTAGTGGGTTTATTGAGTATGTTTTATTTATTATAAGAACGAAGGAACCAGGCCATTTTTTCGTGCTTGCCGAAAAGGCCGGTAACAAAATCGCTTGAACCAAGGTCTTTATTTTCGTCTGCAAATTTTGTGATCAAAGTACGTAGTTCACGGATGATCGTTTCGTGGTCATCCAATAAATTTTTCAATTGAACTTTTTGGTTGGTGGTATTATCAGGTTCTAATAAAGAGGTTAATTTTAAAAAATCAACCAATCTGCCTTCTGCATAATGACCTATTGAGCGGATCCTTTCCGCAACGTTATCGATCATTTCTTCTAACTCACCGTACTGACCTTCTAAAAATTTATGGATCTCCATAAAGCTTGGTCCTTCAATATTCCAATGATAGTTACGTGTTTTAGTGTACAGCACAACTTCATTCGCTAATAATTTGTTGAGTTCTAATGCAACTGCTTTTGTGTTGGCATCTGATATGCCGATGTTAGTGTTCATGGTTAAGTTTTTTTTGGGTGATAATTAGATGTTACTGAAAAATACAATTTATATCCGATCAAGCTTTAGGAAAATCAGCACCAACGGTTGTTTCTTCCCAGGCATCGAAATCTTTTTTAAGTTCGTTCAATTTATTGCGGGCACCTTTTAAGGCAGCTTCGCCTAATAATAATCTAAGCGGTGGATGTGCAGATTCTACCGCTTTTACAATAGCTATTGCCGCACGTTTTGGATCACCCGGTTGCGCACCGCTATAACCGCGGATCGTACTTTTGTTAGCACCCGCTGTTGTTGCATAATCTTCAATAACGATCGGACTATTATTGGCAGAACGACCTGCCCAGTCTGTGCGGAAACCGCTTGGTGCAACGATCGTTACTTTAATACCCAATGGTGCCGTCTCTTTTGCCAATGATTCTGATAAACCATCTACAGCAAATTTTGTTGCGTTGTAAAAACCAACTGCGGGAAAACCAACCAATCCACCGATCGAAGCAATGTTTACAATATGTCCGCTTTTTTGTTTGCGCATGATCGGCAATACTTCCTGTGTCATTTTAGCCAATCCCCAAAAATTGATCTCGAACATATTTCTGACAGCAGCGTCTTCACTTTCTTCTACGGCACCAAAATAGCCGACCCCTGCATTGTTCACCAATACGTCAATGCGGCCAAATTTTTCTATAGTCTTTTTAACAGCGTCTTCTATTTGGTCGGGTTTTGTAACATCTAGTTTTACTGCTAATGCTGTTTCATCATAATTTGTAATGATATCAGCTATATCATACGTGTTGCGGGCTGCAACTGTTGCGCTGTATCCTTCTGCTAAAATATAGGTGGCCAGTTCACGGCCAAAGCCTGTTGAGCAACCTGTTATCAACCATACTTTCTTTTCCATGCTATTCTTTTTTGCTGTTATTTTGATAGACCTTGTATTAACCTTTCTACGGATTTCATCACGGATTTTCTGTGGTCGTATTTACCAGTAAGTTTCGCAAGCATCGTGCCACCTTCGATCATGGCAATGATCGTTAAAGCTATTTCTTCCGGATCTATCGCTGCATTGAATTCTTTATTTTCAATACCTTTTTCTATCAGCTTTGTAATTTTACTTTTCCAGGCGAAGATCGCAGCGATCGCTTTTTTTCTTAATTCAGGATGTGTATCATCCGCTTCAATGGCCGTATTTAAAATAGGACAACCGCCTGTAGGAAATGTTTGTTTTAAACAATTGCTGTAAACAGTAACGTAGACCAATAATTTATCTTTAACAGCATCTACTTTACTCATTTGATCAGCAATAATATTACTTACCTGTTGCAGGTTGTAGTCAAAAGCCGCTAAGGCTACTTCATCTTTATTAATAAAATTGCCATAGATGCTGCCCTTCGTTAAACCTGTTGAGGCAGTCATGTCATTTAACGAAGTGCCGGCATACCCTTTTGTATTAAAGATAGGAGCTGTTTTTTCGATAATGAATTGTCTGGTTTTTTCCGCTTTGCTCATTTTTCTGTTCTTGTGAGGTACAAATATATACCGAATGGTATTGTTTAAGAATTTTATTTTTTGATAATATCGTATGCTTTTTTCGTAATATGATTTGCCTATGAAAGTAAAGCATCACTATAAGCGGTACTGTTAAAAGCGGTTCCGTTAAACTTTTTACAAAAGGCTTTTATTAATCATTCCTTTACTATTTGTTAACATTAATTTTCTTTTTTTGCGGTGATGAAGGAAATAATTGACTTTGATAAATGGCTTTTTTTACAGATCAATCAAAGAGGTACAAATCGATTCTTGGATTGGCTGATGCCCGCTTTAAGAGAGCCAACCAACTGGATACCGTTATACCTGTTTTTGTTTTTGTTTGTTGTTATTAGTTTTGGCAAGAAGGGTTGGTGGCTAGCACTCTATGCGATCATCACCGTTGCCATTACAGATTCGATCAGTAGCCGGGTATTTAAACCATTAGTTGGCAGGTTAAGGCCATGTTGCGATCCTGATTTTTCACCGAAGGTCCGTTTGCTGGTTAGCTGCGGTGGTAATGCAAGCTTTACTTCTTCACATGCAGCCAATCATTTTGGATTAGCGATGTTTCTTTTCCTAACTTTTCGTTCCTTTATCGGCAATTGGGCCTATGTATTTTTTATCTGGGCAGCGGCCATCAGTTATGCACAAGTATATGTTGGCGTGCACTATCCAATTGATGTATTGGGTGGAACCATATTGGGTTGTTTAGTCGGCTGGGGATCAGCAAATATTTTTCAACAAAAAAATGGCCTGTTGATCAGAAAGGTTAACCATTTCTCTTATGCTTAAAATATCGACCAGGATCTTTGCAGTTATCATCATAATTTATTTAATAGGTTTTGGTATTGATGTGATGGATATAGATGCTGCACAGTACGCATCCATGAGCAGGGAGATGCTGGCATCCGGACATTTTTTGCAGGTATATGATTTTGGAAAAGATTATTTAGATAAACCTCCTTTTCTGTTTTGGATAAGCGCGTTGAGTATGAAAATATTTGGCGTTAATAATTTTGCTTATCGCTTTCCTTCATTTCTGTTTGCCTTGTTCGCGATCTTTTCAACTTTCAGATTTGCCGGCCTTTATTATAAAAAAGAAATTGCTGTACTGGCCGCGATCATATTGGCTTCCTGCCAGGCGCTTTTTTTGATCAACCATGACGTTCGCACAGATACTATTTTAATGAGCTGGGTGATTTTTAGCATTTGGCAACTGGCTGAGTGGTATGAGCATGACAGGTTGCAAAATTTTGTACTGGCAAGTATTGGTATTGCAGGAGGCTTGCTGACAAAGGGCCCTATTGCCTTATTTGTTCCCATCTTCGCTTTTGGCTCACAGATCATATTGCAAAGAAATTTTAAAATGATCTTTAAATGGCAATACATCGTTGGCATTATTATTATTGGTTTGTTATTGTTGCCCATGTGTATTGGCCTGTATCAGCAATTTGATCTGCATCCCGAAAAACATGTGATCGATAAAACGGGTGTATCAGGATTGCGTTTTTATTTCTGGACACAAAGCTTCGGCCGCATCACCGGAGAATCTGAATGGAACAACGGCGCCAATATTTTCTTTCTCTTGCAAAATATGCTCTGGTCTTTTTTGCCATGGATATTATTTTTCCTGATCGCTTTTTTTGAAGAAGTAAAACAGCTTATCCAACAAAAATTCAAATTATTACCCGGACAAGAATGGATCAGCACGGGAGGGTTTTTATTGACCTACCTCGCTTTAGGAATGAGCAAATACCAACTGCCGCATTATATCTTCGTCGTGTTTCCTTTTGCAGCTATCATTACCGCTAAGTTTTTAT
>Ga0207016_1065_pt1 | contig 22864 bp, 27 predicted proteins | sample Alteio_BWMinCont_54_FD_153469 | JGI IMG/M metagenome (GOLD analysis project Ga0207016, IMG submission 153469) | Enriched cells from forest soil in Barre Woods Harvard Forest LTER site, Petersham, Massachusetts, United States -... | ecosystem: Environmental > Terrestrial > Soil > Temperate forest >...
ATAAGTTGTTTGGCAAGAGGACGTTGATTGAATAATCCACTGACCACTCATCAATTTCAAATCCAAATGACACGTTTTATTGGACTGATCACCCATAATCTGCGTCATCAAAAGACTGCTGGTCTTACCGTCGGGTGCAGTTAGGGGGTTGCACGTTTGTGCGGGTACGCCTGAGGTCAAATCAGAGATTGCGGGTTTACAGCCCGCTACTTTCACAGGAAATCCTGATGAGGTTTTTAGCGAAACAGGTGTACTCGAACCGCTGGCGGGAATACTGGAAACAACGAATGTCGGGGTCGGATTCGGATTATTATTAGTCGATACACAAGTAGAGCTGGGATCTGCCGTGATGGTGCCCTGTCCATTATCATCAATAACAAGATTGCACGCATTATGATTGTTATCAGTTAATGTCACTGTCGTAGAGGGTGGAGTTACTGTACATGGCCATGCACCAGGACTAGAAGTGCACACTGTTGTTGGGGTGATATTTATGGGTAAACCGGTCGTAACTGTAGGCAAGACATAGACTTGATCCGCATTGGCACTAAAAACCGCACCAGCTATCGTCAATCCCAGCAACCATTGAGTTTTCTTCATAAGACACCCGCCCGAGAAATAAATCCATAATTTCATTATAGACTAAAAATCAATTTAAGAGGGCGGCCACGATTGACCTGTGTTGGTGACGCCCCAAGGACCTGTGCAAACACCCCGCTGGCCGTGATCAATCCAATCAAAATACAGATTATCGTATTTTTTTTCATTTCTTCATCTTCTCCGAGACATCGCTAAATGTGACGGTATAAGTGTCTGTCACCTGTGTTCTTGAGATTTGACAGAATGGGCTTGGATTGTTTTGTGTTCCGCCTTGACAAGTACATTGCGCACCGCCTTGACAATTAGTGGGTGGGGAAGCGCAGTTACCACATCCCAGAGGATAAATGCCGGCAACACCGTTGTATGATGGAGGGGTTGCTTGCAACATATTGATTGCGAAATTATTGCTGCTTCCAGTGATGTTAACTATTTCGTTCATACCAGCAACGAGGCTGACATCAATTGTATCCTGAGGCACACCGCCTATTATCCCATTCAGTGTAAATTCCGCTAAGCTAGCTGGAGATGTTCCCCATGGTTGATTGATCGCTGAAAATGCGATGCTAATTTGACCCGCTGATGTTGCACAAGATGCCGGGGCATTGGGAATGGGCGTAAAAGTCACCGTCAAAGGCGTGCCGGTGCTAACACCACCCTGAAACTGACATATTTCAGGATTGGCAAGATTAAAATTACAAGCTGGCGTGCTTGTGATGGTATAACAGGTGTTAAGATTTTGAAGACCTGCAGCCCCACCGTTCACGCCCATAAATACGGGAATAGGATTTGTAGCTGAGTTATTAACAATCGTGATGGCTCTTGAACCAGCGCCACCACCACCGCCGCCACCGCCCGGTCCAAAGCCACCATTAATGTTCACCGTACTTCCATTAATCGTTACTTGACAGGTGGGCGAGCTTCCGCCCAATAGACATTGTTGAGTGCCTTGTGCAACGGTAACGCCACTGGCCGGTACTGTGCAGGAAGGTGCTGAAGGCGCTACGAGTGAAATTGGCGACTGATTGGTACATCCTGTGAAGGTGACTGGAGAACTGCCACTGGGGGTAACCGCAGGTTGCGGATTGACGAAGTAGACGGCGGCTGGCACAGGAGTTCCGCCGCTACCACTCGTAGCCGCATTCACATTTAAAATCACGCCTGCTATCGCAAATCCCAATAACCATTCAATCCTTTTCATAGCATCCACCCGAAAAATGATCCCATGATGATTATAAACTAAAATTTACCATTGCCTCCTGCAATCGATCCACCGCGATAATTTCAATACCTTGTACTGCTGATTTCGGCGCATTGGCTTTGGGTATAATCGCTTTTTTAAATCCATGTTTTGCCGCTTCTTTAATGCGTTCCTGCCCGCTGGGCACAGGGCGAATTTCACCTGACAATCCCATTTCACCAAACACAATTAACTCAGAGGATAAACATTTATTTTTTAAACTCGACATCACTGATAAAACCAGCGCTAAATCCGCACTCGTTTCCATCACGCGTAAACCACCTACTGCATTTACAAACACATCTTGATCATAGGTTGCGATGCCCGCATGACGATGCATGACCGCGAGCAACATCGATAATCGATTATGATCTAATCCCACCGTCACACGACGCGGATTCGCTAAATGACTTTCATCCACGAGCGCTTGTATTTCTACTAATAACGGACGACTGCCTTCCCACACAACTGTCGTTACATTACCCGGTGATTCTTTTTCTCGACCCGATAAAAAAATCGCCGATGGATTTGACACTTGTTTTAAGCCATTTTCTGTCATTGCAAAAATGCCCACTTCATTCACGGCACCAAAACGATTTTTCACCGCGCGAATCACGCGAAAGCGCGTATCACTTTGCCCCTCAAAATACAGCACCGCATCGACCATATGTTCTAACACACGCGGTCCTGCAATCGTGCCATCTTTAGTTACGTGTCCCACAATAAATAATGCAATGCCTTTTTGTTTTGCCACCATCACGAGTTTTGCAGCACTTTCACGCACTTGTCCTACACCACCAGGTGCTGATGGCAGCATATCGGTATACATCGTTTGAATGGAATCGATCACCACAATTTTGGGTTTGAATTTTTCGATATTTAATAAAATTTTTTCAACATTGGTTTCTGCGAGCAATGATAAATTATCTTGTGGTAAGCCTAATCGCTTTGCACGCAGCGCTAATTGTTGCAATGATTCTTCACCGGTCACATACAATGGACGATGTGTTTTTGCCATATGCGATAAAATCTGCAATAAAATAGTGGATTTTCCAACGCCAGGATCACCGCCAATTAATACGGCGGAATCAGACACCAATCCACCGCCAAGAATTAAATCAAATTCATCCAAGCCTGATTTAATACGCGATTGCGTTTCGATTTTAACATCATTGATTGCAGTTATTTCGGATAAAACCCCTGCAAAACCAGCCATGCGGGGATTTTCAGATACCGGTTTTGCGAGCGCCATTTCTTCTGAGATGGTATTCCATTTTTGACATTCTGCGCATTGGCCTTGCCATTTACTATATTGCGCATCGCAGTGGGCGCAAGTAAAAATGATTTTTGTTTTGATGGACATGACGTTACTCAACTCATGAGGTGGAGGAAAATAAAACTATTTACGATTTTTTAAAAAGGTACTTAATTAAAGGATCAACCAGGTGATAGCAATTTTTATCGTCCATGAATAAATAATCCCTCTTACACAGTGTCTCAATCGCCTGCAGCGCACTTGACGAAGAAAAATGGGTCATATTTAAAAATTCTTGAGAAAGTGGTCGCAGCATATCGGCGTATTTCGCGACAGAAATAAGCATTTTAACCTGATTTTTACTCAGTAAATCTATCTCTGAAAGAACGTTAGATTTCTCTTCAAACACATATTTTTCCCAAGATGCCAAAACAGTGGCTTCTGAAGGAATATTTTTTTCAAGCCATAATTTATGACACAATACATTTAAATAATACGGATGACATTCTGAACAGTAAAAAATCGCATCCAAAGTCGTCTCATCTAACTGTTTACGCCATTTTATTTTTGCTAAATTTTGTATAAATGGCCTGTAATCATCAGCGCTAATACGATTCAAATTAATGCGATCACACAGCTTATACAGCGGTTTTTTACTATCAAAAAACATGCTTTCAAGAATACGTCGGTTGCTACCTGAAAAAATAAAAGTAATGGTTTTTGATTGCTGCGCAACGTGCCTGAGCGATCCCTCAATGGTTCCTGATGAAGATATTTCTGCGACACGCTGAAATTCATCAAAAAATAAAACCGCTTGTCTTTTTTTTCTGGTAAGAAGTGTATCTAATTTGTTTAAGACGTCTAAAATTGTTTTCGCAGGTGGCTGTCTCGATTTATTAAGCGCCAGTTTTATGTCAGCACCCTGATACTGAAAACTCACATTCAGTTCCGAAAAAAATTGCGTGACAAATTGAATCGCTTTACTGGTTGAAGATTCAATCGAATAAACCAATTTTGCAACGCCCGTCAAAATACTATTTTGTATTTCCATTTCATCGAGTTCTGAAAACAAGTCGATATCGGCGCACGGTATTTTTAGCTGGCCAATAACGTGTGTCACCAAACTTGTTTTTCCATACCGACGCGGCGACATCAGCAGAGTAGGACGCGACCCTTGGATATTTTGCAACAGATGCTTTTGTTCTGTGATGCGATTACAAAAATTCTGCCCCAGAGCCAAACCTTGTGGAAATCTGTCACTGTGCATAGCCATCGGAAACTCATATTTTATGAATCATAATTTATGAATCATATTTTATGATATAACCCTCAATAAAGCAAAGTCTTTTTGAATGTGTTACAGACTATAACAACGAAGCGAGTATGTGCGTTAGAAATACAGATAGAATTATTACGGATTCATTGAAATGATTACCAATTCAGGAGTGTTACGCTGTGTAAAGCGATTTCTCATATTTTGTGCATGCGTATCTCCCATGCTAAATATGCTTAATCTATCTTCAACTAATGATTTTCCTATCTTTTCCCCCAAATCATCATTGCGTACTTGATCCCATTGATTATAATATCCATCCCTTGCATTTTCTTCAGAGGGTACGTTGACTGCCTTAGAGAGTGCTGTAATAGCGCGTGAAATAGCATCGGATAATGTAATCTCTGAATTTTTTTCAATAACAGATGATAAATATAAAAATGCTGTTTCAATAATAGTGTTAGATTGTCCACTCATATGCGCATATTCATCGAAAACAACCTGCAAAAAATCAAAATCCTTAGAGCGATTTGCTTCGTGAATAAGCGCAAAAATATTCTGATCTGTTAATCTATTTTGAACTTGGTATTGCTTAATAATTTTAAAAACATCAAGAGACGCGCTGTGAATTGCATGCATTGTAATTGCCATAACTGCCTTATCATCCTCCCAGGAAAAGCAACGATCAACCGATCTACAGGTCGACCCATAAACCTCATGAGTGAGAAATTCATGAGAGGAAGCAGTGGAGTCCATACCTTCGAGATATAAATGAGTCATCATACCTGGTTGTTGGTACGACCGTAGCATTGTGATTAACGCATTAATGCACCCGACCATTTCAAGCGCGCGGACATGATACTCCCCTGCTACTATCACACGTGTATGAGCATTTAATTGCCCATACATAGTAAAATCATTACATTCTTCAGGTAGCAACAAAGAGAGTTGTGTGTCAGATGATCTTACGATGCGTGCAACCATATAGATCACAGCGCTGATAAAAAATCCGGCGATCAGTAGATTTTTTTTATCCCATATAAAACCAAATCGAGATTTTTTTGGTGCTTCTGTTAATTTTTTTCGCATAGTCATCACTCAAGTTAAGGGGCCTTGTAAGTGCTTCAATGCGGAGCCAATAATCCCAATACTGTATAAATTTTTTACAATTTTACCGTTAAAAATGAATCTTTACAAGCAGGTTTAACATTTTAACCTAACTTTTTGATTTTAATTAGAAAAATATATTATTTTGTTGATGGCGGCATGAGATACGGACCACAAAATGTTTCCTCATGATCAGTTGTGTAAACATAATGCGATTCATCATTGTCAGTTAAAATACGCACTTCACCACGATTAGGATTGCCGTCAGTGTATTGCTCGATCTTTTCCATAATGCCGCTGGGTGAAAAATTGGTGTCATTAGGATATACCGTATATTCATTACAGGTTCCGTCATTACCATCTAAACCACCCGGACAACTTCCCCTCCAGCTTTTTTCATAATACGGTTTCACATAACCATTCTGATCCGCTTGCCCGTCTGCAATAGCTGACAAGGTGTTTGAGAAAAAAATAGTGTAAATGCCCAAGGGGTTTGAATAAAACTTTAACGGTACGTTGTAAAGTATGGGAGACGAACTGCAGTCAGCGAAAACGGTATTGACCATCAAACTCAAAAAAACCGCCAAACAAACTTGTCTTTTTTTCACTGCATACTCCCTCATATCATTTTTTCAGACTAGAGTATGAGCATATAGTGCGGAATGTACAATACCGTGTTTTTAATTTTTTTCGATTATAGTTTCGTGTTTGTATAAACTCGATTCCGCGGTTTTTTGCCGTTAATCATGAATCAGAAAAACACTGCGCATGACGCATTTGCTGATAATACAGCTTAGAAGCCGAGCGTTAGCGAATGCGAAAGGTGGGTCGAAGAGTGATTGTTTTACAAACTTTCGCATTCGCTAACGCTCGGCTTCTAAACTATATAGCCAGCAGAAACGTTGCGTTCAGAGATTCTTTGATTTTTGTGAGCAATGACAAAAAACTGCGGAATCGAGTGTAAATTTAAATTCTCGCAAACTCTTTTGCAAAATACGTAATAATAAAATCCGCGCCCGCGCGTTTTATTGCCATCAAGCTTTCCATCATCACCGCTTTTTCATCAATCCAATTTTTTTCACCCGCAGCTTTGATCATGGCAAATTCGCCGCTGACTTGATACGCGCATAATGGCATCGCAGGAAATGCTTGTTTTATGCGATAAACAACGTCTAAATAATTTTGCGCTGGTTTTACTATCAACATATCAGCGCCTTCATTCACATCCAATTGCGCTTCACGCAATGCTTCATCAGCATTCGCAGGATTCATTTGATAATTTTTGCGATCACCAAATTGTGGCGCACCTTCGGCAGCCAATCGAAATGGACCGTAAAAACTCGATGCATATTTCACAGCGTAACTTAAAATTGGAATATCTTGAAAATGATTATCATCGAGCGCAGTTCGAATAACTTTCACCATGCCATCCATCATGCCACTCGGCGCTATAATATCCGCGCCGGCACGTGCATGCGAAACCGCTTGTTTTCCCAGCAATTCAAGCGTTTTATCGTTATCGACACATTTTTTTTCAGCATCAATCACACCACAATGTCCGTGATCCGTGTATTCACAAAAACAAATATCTGAGATGATTAATAATTCGGGTGCGATTTTTTTAATTAATTTTATCGCCGATTGCACAATGCCGTTATCATCCAATGCGCTTGATCCTATTGCATCTTTTTTTTCGGGGATGCCAAATAAAATCACTGCAGGAATTTTTAATGCCTGAATTTCCGCTATTTCTGCGGGCAAATGATCAAGGCTTAATTGAAAATGCCCGGGCATGCTTGAGATTGGATTTTTGATATTGTGTCCCGCTTTGATAAACAGCGGTAAAACCAGATCAGAAACAGTGACGGTGTTTTCTTGAAGCATCGCACGCAGTGTAGGCGTGCGACGCAAACGTCGAGGACGGAAAATTAATGTTGAATTTTCCATGAGCCATCCGGTTGACGACACGCTTTGCCGTAAGCTTGTTTCACTTGACCACCAATGGTCACCGTCGTTTGATATTCACGACAGTAACGATGACTACGTTGAGAATATCCAGCACTCGTAGGTCTCACAGTATAAGAAACGGGTTGACCATTCGGACCTGCTCGATCACTTGTCCAACTTGCTTCCTGACCAACAGGCACTGTCGTAATAGCGCTTTGCATATTAGCTTCATCTTTACGATCCATATATTGACCGATCTGATTACCCACGATACCGCCCACGAGCGCACCCGCAAGCACGCCTGCAAACGCGTTTCTACCGTGGAATAATTCGTTACCAATCAAACCGCCTGCCAACGCACCCGCACCAGTTGCACCCGGTACATTATTTCCCGGTGTACATCCTGTCATTTCAAATACCATGACCGTCATCATGCCAGCCAATAACCATTTTTTCATGCGTGTTCTCCGCAATATTTATGAATAACGCGCTATATTACGTGGGTTTCATTTATGACGCAATACAGGGTTTTTACAAAAAAGCTGTCGAAAATTCTCACTGGTCACTTGAGCAACTTCTTCAACAGTGACATTCTTTATTTCCGCAATTTTTTCAGCAACATATCTCACATATTTGGGTTCATTCGTTTTACCACGAAACGGCACGGGCGCTAAATACGGCGAATCCGTTTCAATTAATATTTTATCCAACGGTACATAATGCGCGACTTCCACCAATTCTTTCGCATTTTTAAATGTAATAATGCCGGAAAAAGAAATATAAAAATTTAAATCGAGCGATGCTTTTGCCATTTCAAGGCTTTCCGTAAAACAATGCATCACGCCGCCAATTTCATTCGCTTTTTCTTCGCGCATGATATTCAATGTGTCTTCACGCGCATTGCGTGTGTGAATAATCAATGGTTTTTTCGCCAAAAGCGCCGCGCGAATATGATCACGAAATCGATCGCGCATCACGTCCAATTTATCGGAATTATAAAAATAATCTAAACCGGTTTCGCCAATCGCAACCACTTTTTTATTTTTTGCAAATGTGACGAGTGTATCGATTGATAAATCAGCGTCGATTTTTTCACTTGGATGTGAACCGACGCTGGAATACACATGATCGTATTTTTCAGCCATTTCTAGGCATTTTTGTGCGGTATCCATGTCGACGGCAACGCATAACATGGCGTCAATGCCTGCTGCTTTTGTATCCTGCATCCATTGATTAAAATCATTAGGATCTTTGTAGGCATCTAGCATGTAGGGATGACAATGTGAGTCTATAAATATAAAATCCCCCTTAATCCCCCTTTTTCAAAGGGGGAAATTTTTTTCCCATTCAATAAAAACATCTTCCAAGCATAACTGTTGATTGAGATTAATGCCTTTTGAAATCATCGCAGTTTTTTCCAATAACTTTTCAATCATTTTTTGCAACGCCATGGCTGAAATTTTTAATGCCATTTTTGCAAGCTTTTCATGCACATCCTGATTAATGATTTGTTTTAAATGAACATGCATTTGGATGCGAGACAAATCCACGCATAATAAAATCAATGTTTGAAAAATAGTATCGTTGCTTATTTTTAAATACGCAGCAGCTACTGTCATGGGATTGACGCGTCGTAATTGAATTTGCTCTAAATGATTTAACAATTGATCGCGCAATACCAGTGAATTACCCTGCATGCGCAAATCAACATGACTGCTGTCAAAAAATATTTTTTGACAACGACTCATGATCGTTGCAGGCAGTGCATTTTTTTGATCATCAATTAAAAAAATCAGTATTTTTCCGTTTGGCTCTTCCAGTGTTTTTAATAACGCATTTGCAGCGGACACCGGCATTGCATCGGCAGGAGAAATAACCACAACTTGATAATTGCCCGAATGCGCTGTTTGTGACAGCTTCTCGCTCATCTCACGAATCTGATCGATTTTAATTACCCTTGATTTTTCCTCTGGTTTTAACAGCATAAAATCAGGATGATTGTTGGCTTGCATTAACACACAATTGCGACAAGCACCACACCATGCGTGTTTATCGCATAATAAAAACATGGCAAATTCACGCGCGAAATCTGTTTTTCCCAAACCAGCAATACCGGATAACAAATAGGCGTGCGACAACCGATTTTGCGCGAATGCATTTTTCAATAAATCAAATTGTTTTTGGTGTTGTGCGTTAATCATTGTTATTTCACTGTGTTCAATGACCTGCAATTGTATCAACTAACTATTCAAATTGTACATGGAAAGCGCACCTGTGTGTTCGCGTAAATCTCGTACTGAAAAGGTATTCATCAGTCACCTCGGTTGTTAGTATGTGCCATCAAATGATAGCGCATTGATATTTGGCAGACAAAAAAATCCCGCAACGGCGAGACTTGGATTTTAAATGAAATGGAGCGGCGTCAATTGAATTAGTCAGCTAACCTATTGAATTGATGTTTAATGCTTGTTAATACTGCTAACTTCCCTGTGAGTTACCTCAAGTTAACTAACGAAAATGTATTTTTATGTTAGTTATTTCTTGTAACCATCATAAATGTTAGTTATTATTTCTTAACTAACAAAATTTACAAAAAATGTTACTTAAATTTAAAGGGCTGGGCATGGATAAGACATCAAGAATTGGGCGTTATATAAAAAGTTCGCTTGTGCCGGGGGAGCCTTACAAATCTTATATTCCAGTTGATTTGCCATTTGAGCCGGCAATAGACATGGTTGATATTTCCCTGATTTTGGAGAAGGCAAACAACGCTCTTGGGCGCTTGGATGGTATGAGTATGGTCTTACCCGACCCCTCTTTGTTTATTTACATGTATGTTAGAAAAGAGGCGGTATTATCGTCTCAAATTGAAGGGACGCAATCCTCGTTGTCTGACTTATTATTATTTGAAAATGAAGGAGTACCTGGTGTTCCGATGGATGATGTTGCAGAAGTTTCTTGCTATGTTTCGGCATTAAATTATGGCTTGAATCGATTGAAAGAGTTTCCTCTTTCGTTGCGTCTGATTCGAGAAATCCATGCTAAATTAATGGAAAATGCGCGAGGAGGAAATAAACAGCCAGGTCAATTTAGGTCATCTCAAAATTGGATTGGTGGTAGTCGTCCGGGGAATGCTAAATTTGTTCCGCCATCACCTGAAAATCTGATGCCGTGCTTAGATAATTTTGAAAAATTTCTTCATGATGAAACGCTGCAGCTACCCACTTTGATTAAAGTGGCAATTGCGCACGTGCAATTTGAAACTATTCACCCGTTTCTTGATGGTAATGGTCGATTGGGACGTTTGTTAATTACTTTCATTTTATGCAATGACGGTCTTTTAAAAGAACCACTTTTATATTTAAGCCTGTATTTAAAAGCAAATAGACAGCTTTATTATGACTATCTGCAATCTGTGCGTGAAACAGGAGATTGGGAAGCATGGATCAAATTCTTTTTAACGGGAGTTGCTGAGACGGCAAATCAAGCTGCTCAAACAGCGCAATCAATTATTGGTCTATTTAACAATGATCGAAAGAAAATTGAATCCGCTGGGAAATCAACGGCAGGGATTTTAACAATACACAATTACCTTCAACGCCATCCAATATCAAACACCAGTAAAATTAGAGAAAAGTGTAATGTATCGCTGCCAACAGTGCTGCGCAGTATGGTTGCGCTAGAAAAATTGAATATTGTAAAAGAAATTACAGGTAAGGGTCGCCATAAGATATTTGTTTATAAAGAATATTTGGATATTTTAAGCCAGGGTACGGAGCCGTTTACATTTTAAATGGGATCGCTTTCATATCAAGTTTTCGTTTCAGGACAGTCTGCATTGCGCGTTCGACAATTTGGCTTTGTGGGTTTATATTTATGGATAGAAGGTGATTTAGAAAATGCTGGTGAAATTATTGCTGAAAAAATCGGATTTCTTGATTTTTCAAATTCAGGTGAACCGGAAACAATATTTTCTTCTGAGCGAGTAACGCTCGTAGAAGATGGGCGTAACGGATTAAATGCTTATCATGCATTGCATTGAAACAATGATTCGAGCAATATAATTTCGTTTTTGAACTGTATAACCTAGGCAGTGTCCCTAAAGTTTTAGCCACATTAAAATCCCCGTCAATGTTAGTGCACCCATAAACATTATTGCTGTTTTATCATATCGTGTTGCGATACGACGATAGTTTTTCATTCGGTTAAAAAATCTCTCAATAAAATTTCTTTCCTTGTAAATATGAAAATCATATTCAATTTTTTTAATGCGATTTTTTCTTCCGGGAATAACGGGTGTAATCTCTTTTTCATTTAATTTTTCTCGAAACGCATCGCAATCTTATGGTGGTGGACTACCGAAGCTGCGACTAGCCGCTATTTGTTCCCTCAATGAACAATATTGTTAAACCAGCGCTTCCTCAATGAGCACCTCAATCTGTCGCAGCTATTGACCAACTGTGCCGATGAAAAGGAAGGTTGGCTATGAGAACGCCCTGAAAAAGCGGAAAATAGCCTTATTCCTCAATAAATTCAGGCTTAATTCGCTTTTTTGAGGATTCTTAAAAATTATGTGGTGCAATTAATGCGCTGATGGGTGCGACTGCTTGCCCAAAATTCAATTATAAGTTAGCATGCCCAGCATCTTAATTTAATTTTTGATCGTGAAACTCTCGACAGAGGTTATATGTTTAGACCAACATTTAGATTTTTTCGGCCGACCTTAATAAAATTAAGTCAGACATCTACTTCCGCTGGCACCAATCGTTCCACATTTTGTTCACATGCGGAAGCAAAACCGTCAGATCAACAATTAATGCAAGAGCGTGAAATTCACAATAGAATAATTGAAATTCGTAAGCGTAGAGAAAGTTGGGAAAACTTAAATGATAATCTTCGTAGAAGCTCAGATTTTTCATCATTGATGGATTCGGAGTCTATAGAGGGATATCGACAAGTGATATCTGATTACAATAAAGAAGAACGTGAACTCCAAAAAAAGCTTGAAGAACTTAAAAATGAAACTGCTAATTACGCTACTTCTCGCGATTCCGCGCGACCTTAACGTCCTTTATATAATAAAAAAGTGATAAGACAATATTGGTTGTTGATAGTATTGTAGGCAGCGTCCCTAAAGTTTTAGCCACATTAAAATTCCCGTCAATGTTAGCACACCCATAAACATCACTGCTGTTTTATCATATCGTGTCGCGATCCGACGAAAATTTTTTATCCGATTAAAAAATCTCTCAATAAAATTTCTTTCTTTATAAATATGGAAATCATATTCAATTTTTTGAATGCGATTTTTTCTGCCAGGGATAACGGGAACAATTCCTTTTCCATTTAATTTTTCCCGAAACGCATCGCAATCATATCCACGATCAGCTAATAAATAATCACTAATATCATCACCAACAAGATCTATTGCAGAATTAATTTCTGACTCTTGACCTGGTGTTAAAATAAATTCAAGCGGTCTTCCCAGTGAATCAACTTTCGCGTGAATTTTAGAGCTAAAACCACCGCAACTTCTTCCTAACGCTTGAAATTCTTGTCCTCCACGAGCTCCCGCTGAATGTTGATGTGCTCGAATAATTGTTGCATCAATCATATGCCATTCGTGATCGCCATCTTTTTTTTAAAACTTCAAATATTTTATTGAAGTGTTCTTCCTTGACCCATCTGCTGTAGCGATTATAAACGCTTTTCCAATTGCCGTATTCCGGCGGCAAGTCTCGCCATGGTGCGCCTGTTCGAATAATCCAACACACTGCTTCCAAAAATAATCGATCATTTTTTCCATGCCTACCTTTTGGTGGAGGCAGTAATTTTTTTAATTTTTCCCACATTGCATCATCAATAACCATCCGTGACATCGGATTCTCCATTTGAAAATAAAATGGAACATTTTTATCACATTACAGCTGAGATGGGAACTTTAGGGACACTGCCTAGCAATTTGTATTACTAATATAATCGGTTGGTGTTTTTTGTAAATCACAGATTAATTTTGTTTGTAAAAATTTTATTTTTCTTTTGCGTGTTTCAATGCATCTTTTATCAACGCATCGGATAAAAAATAACGCCCGTTTTTTAATAACAATAAAATTGGTTTGATGGCTTCAATCATTTTCTTTTGTTTCGCCAATAATAAAACGCCAACTGTGCCGATAATTTTTACGCCTAATTTTTTTGCAACATCGCGACCCAATTTTTCATCAATGATTAACGGCAAATTTAATGAGTGTGCAAGCGCGATTGCAGCAGCTTCGCCATCATCTAATGTCGCAAGGATATCATCAGGCTGGTGTGGTTCACTTGTAGTGCAAATTTGAATTAACTTGTCATCAATGGCTTTCGCTATAGCAACCGCCCCTGGTCGTGTTTTGTCCAGCAAGCATTCATTCGCAACCACCGCTGGAACAACCACTTTTCCAAACAGTTGAGACAAAACAGACAATTTGTCGATGCTGCCAAATGCAATGAGCGGACTTGAGTCGGCAATAATAATCTTATTCAAAATCCTTAAGCTCCTCGTTCACGTCCTTGATCGTATATTGCACGATCGGAATTCCCAATTTGCTCAATGACGCGATAAAACCTTCAAGCGACTCACCTGAAAGCTTTGCCGCTTTTGCCAACGTGAATATACCCTCTTTGTATAGATGTACCGCTAACGCAGGACGCAAGCCAAACTCGATCAACTCATCAGTAAATGGAATTGCCAGAAAAACAGGTCGTCCGCGTTTAGTAATTAGCGATAACTTACCCGCTTCGGCGCCGTGTATCAGCGCACCGGTGTGTTCGCGTAAATCTCGTACTGAAAATGTATCCATCAGTCACCTCGGTTGTTAGTATGTGCTATCAAATGATAGCACATTGATATTTGGCAGACAAAAAAAATCCCGCAACAGCGGGATCTGGATTTTAAATGGGGCGGCGTCAATTGAATTGCTGAGTTAATTATTTGAATTAATGTGATTTTTTGAATTCGATTTTTGGAGATGCCCCCAATTGTGCCCCCAGATAATGATCTTGTGAGAAGTAAATCTTTAATAAAGAAAAATGCCTTTTCCTTTATTAACGCTATTGCTTAATAAAGTTTCTTTAGTTACACTTTTTATCAATAAACGAAACGTAACTTCCCTTTATTATGAGATCAAAATGAGAGCATTTTCAGAGCGAATAGGTGAATTGGTTAAGTGTTCTGTTGCAGGAGAAATATACAGTTCATATGTGCCTCAGCCCCTGCCACCAGTACCTGCAATCGAGATGGGAAAACTCTATCCTCTGTTGGATCAAGCAAATGTAGCGCTTGGTCGCCTGGATGGCTTGAGTATTATTCTGCCCGATCCATCCTTATTTTTATATATGTATATCAGGAAAGAGGCGGTTTTATCTTCGCAGATTGAAGGGACGCAATCTTCATTGTCAGATCTCTTGTCGTATGAGAATCATGAGGTGGCTGGTGTTCCGAATCAGGATGTAGTTGAGGTATCAAATTATGTTGCTGCAATGGAGCATGGTCTAAAACGAATTCAAGGCGGTTTTCCGTTGTCGTTGCGTTTGATTCGTGAAATGCATGAAGTACTGCTAAGTCGAGGTCGTGGAAGCTCAAAACAACCTGGTGAATTCAGACGTTCGCAAAATTGGATTGGTGGTACGCGACCTGGTAATGCAAAATTTGTTCCGGCGCCACCTGAAAAAGTGATGGATTTATTAGGGTCATTGGAAAAATTTTTGCATGATGAAACTGCCACTTTACCGATACTGATTAAAGCAGCGTTAGCACATCATCAATTTGAAACTATCCATCCGTTTTTAGATGGAAACGGACGATTGGGTCGCTTGCTAATTACCTTTATTTTTTGTGTAGATGGTATTATGCGAGAGCCAATGCTTTATCTCAGTTTGTATTTTAAAACACACCGGCAAGCTTATTATGATCATTTGCAATTGGTTCGCGAAACGGGTGATTGGGAAGAATGGATTCAGTTTTTTTTAAAAGGTGTTATTGAAACAGCAAATCAAGCAATCGAAACCGCACAGAGAATTTTAAAATTATTTACTGATGATCGTAAAAAGTGTGAAGCAATTGGTAAGCCTTCAGCGTCTACGTTAATTGTTCATAGTTATTTGCAAAAACATCCTATCACAGATGCCAAAAAAATAGTTGAGCATTGTGGCATAACATTGCCGACTGCAAATAAAGCATTGCATCATTTGACAGATCTTGGTGTTGTCAAAGAAATTACTGGTAAAAATCGTAATAAAATTTATGCTTATCAGTACTACTTGGATATTTTAAATGAAGGTGCAGGCGCAATAAATGCGCTTTAAAAATTTTTCAATTCGATTTTTGTGGGCGTCCCCAATTGTGCCCCCAGAATATTATTTTGTCTTTTTTTTGCTATTGTCCGGAAAAAGATATCGACCCACAAAAAATGGAAGTCCAAAAACTGTAGTTGTTGTGCTAGTAACAATTGCCACGAATTCCGTGTTACTCAGTCCTTTGTTCCAGAAAGAACAGATCATTTCGACAAATGTTAATGTGAAAATAAAACAAGTCCATTTGTAAACTAAACAAAACGCACGTTTGGAAAACTTTATCCTTTCGTCCATGTTTTGTTGCGTTTCACGTTCACCAATTGGTATAACGCCTGTTGGATCAGCTAGCGGGATTTCAAAAAGTTTTTCTTCTTCTTCCTTGCCTGATGGTTCTTTATCCAGAAAAATAAATTTATTTCCTTTCATTATCTATTTATCCGGATATGCGCGGAAATGCTGTTTGATTATTTCTGTGGGTATAGTCGTTCCTTGTGGTACGCGAAAGTTATTTTCTTTTGCAACTTCATACCAAGGAGACCCTGATTGATGTGTAATGTCGGATAAATCAGCTGCAGTGTAGTCTTTGTATCTTTCCCAAACACTTTGTGTTGTTGTTATTGCTTCCGCCTCATTTATTTCCTCAGTAGATTGTAAGGTTGCAAGTTGTGAACTTGTAATAGGGGTTGAACGAAAAATTTTTAAGTTGTGATAGAGGGATGCAAACACAGGACCATATTGCCAAACTTGGGGTTCTTCCGTTATGAACGGCTCATTATTTTCACGAAGCCATGCTCCATAAGCCATATAAACAAGCTTCTGCAGTTTCATGTGAGTTTCGCCGTTTGGAGAAATTTTGATAAATTGATTTGCGACACATAATGGTGAGTATTTTTTCATTTTGCGTGTCTTTGGTTTGCAGGAGTGCGACAATATCAATATTTTATTTACATTTTAAAGCACATGTTATTTATGTACCACATTTACTAGGATTTTCAATTTCAGATTTTATTTTTCTGGAAATTTTGACTATAAGCTTATCACACTTCTTTGAAAAAACTTGTTTTATATATTCTACGGTTTTTTCATAGCAGGCAAGAATCGGAATAGAGTACAGCAACCAAAACCATGAATGAGTGGTTTTGAAAATTAAAGGAATAGAAGTAACAACAGGACAAAGAATAAAAAACGAAAATAAGTAAGTATTTCTCACATTTTTCCAGGTTATTTCGGGTGATTGATATTCAAATAAGTTTTCTGCTGATGGATTGGAAGATTTAGGATATGCTTTTTGTTCAAGTTTTTCCTCAATTACTTCGCCATGTAATACTTTGCCATTATCGCCAAAATAAAGTAATGGATATCTTCTTTGCACTAAGTTTCTGAGCGTTCTATCATCTAATTGATTTATGATATTAATTGATAATTTTTTATCATCAATCTCAATTGGCAACTTTAGAATGAAAGTATCAATAACAATTTCATTCAAAAACTCATTGGCGTTCATAGGATCAGCTTCATCTTCATCTAAGTGTTTGTTTTTTTCTCCAAGTTTAGATGTCATTCTCCATAAAATTTCCAGTCCGATCATCGCTGAATCGCTGTGCCCAAATGTTTCTGTTCTATTAAAATTATGAGTGCATTCATTCAATAAAGAAGTTAAAGAGTCTTCTGTTAGTGCGTTATTTTCTAATCCCCATGCAATAATCTTCTGAATTAACCTTCCTTGTGAGAGGGATAAGATACTGAAATATAAAATTTGCTCTTCTTTTGATAATAGATAAAAATTTTCTGGTTTATATGAAATTGAATATTCACCTGATTCACTCACCTCTCGATTAAATATTTTTTGACTAAAAGACCCTACACTGCTTCTAACTAGAGCACTTTTGTCTTTTGAAATTTTTTCGTGATGCGAAGGGTGCACGCGCTGCGCTATTAAATATCGAATATAATCATTTGGGCTTTCAAGACCTTTTAAAATTATTTGATCAGGAATAATAAAGTTATACCGTCCGTTTTCAGAAAAATCATTTAAAATTTTAATTTGTGTTTCGATTGAGAGACCATCCCAAGCGGCAATGAGCTTTAAGACGCTGCTTTTTCTATGGTCTCTAAATTCCCGCAGGTATGGCTCAATGTGGTTATTATCTTTTAAAGTCATCGTTTATCTCAACCCATTTTTTTAATTAGTAATTCACAAATGGACAATGACTTGCATTATAAAAACAACTTAAGTGATTTTGATTATATTGATCATATCTCCAGTTATTTTTTAACGCTTTTGTGTTTGATTTAAGAGGTGTTTTTGAAATGAGCACAAACTCATCTCCGCTATTTTTAGGGTAATATGTGCAAGTATTGGGTAGCTCAGGATCTCCAATGAACGTTTCCGCTTCGTCAAAATACAATGTTAACGACTTACCTTTAGGTACAACTATATTCTCATCTTGAAATATATAATTAAATGGCTTGGTTACACCATAATAATGACCATGCGATATTGTTATTGTTCGTGGACAATAAATATTATCCGTAAAAGAATTTGATATTTCATCGATAAAACTGTCAGCAAATAAATTGGCGTTAAATATTAAAGTCATTATTAGAACTACAAATATTTTTTTCATCTTTGCTCACAATCGTATTTTGTATAAATATTTATTTTTAACACTAGGGAGAAACATTCGGCACATATAATTTGTAATATTTTTTCGCTAAGTTTTTAGCTTTGGATAATGACCCTTGAGCATACAGATATTGTGATATACCACTTTGAATTTTTGTTGCCACAGCGTCGTTCTTTCTATTCAAGCCCACCGCTATTCCGACACTAATCCACGCGTAAGCCTTTTTATAATCTTGAATTGTTCCGCGGCCGGCCGCATACAATACACCTAGATTATATTGGCCATCCGCACAACCCATTTTTGCTGCTTTTTTATAATATTGAAAAGCAACCACATAATTGTGTTGTTTTGCGTGCGCAACTCCAATGTCATTGTAGGCGTCACTCATAAATGTGATTATGTATTTTCGCAATGCATTACTGCGTATCTTCGGTAGCGCTTTCTTGCCCCAAAAAACAGTGGATTTAGCATTTGAAACATTATGAACATGTGGTATTAACCTCTCCCAACTCATTATGGCTATCACCGAATCTGCTGTACCACTTACGTCATTAGGGGCGGCTTTTTTAAACAGGGTAAAGGCCTCGTTATAATTTTTTAAATCGAAATCATGCAGCGCGGATTTAAGGAGTGTAGTTTCAGACGCAGAATTTTTTATTTCGGCCGCCAATGATTGCGGACATGCTATAAAAAACGCAAAACACGTTAAAGTAATGGTTATTAAATCGAAACATGAACCTTTTCTTATTTTAATTTTACAGCTCAAATTAATTCCACCTCTCGATCATCTCGATTCATACTTGATTGCCGCCATCATACTTCAGTGTTTTAAAAAAATAAAGCAGAGCCATATTAGGCGTAGTCTTATAAGGCGTACAGTATTAACTTTCCGGTATGGAAAGAAAACATACAAACCTTGTCAAGATTGGCGAAAAGATCAGAAGATTGCGAATAAAACGAAAGTTTTCGCAAGAAGCACTCGCGCATGAAGCTCAGTTAGGGCGTGGGTACTATGGTCGCATTGAGCGTGGCCAACAGAATTTATCAATTCAAAATTTAATCAAAATAGCCATGATTTTGACTGTTGATCCAGGCAAGTTGTTGCCACCATTGCGTGAATTAAAAATGCCTCCGGCGGCAAAAACAGTTGTCCGCTAATCAATACTCCCGCTCATACGCTTTACGCACACGCTCATTTGCTTCAAGTGTTTCTTGTGAAATAGCCTCTCTTGTTTCTTCAATTTGCACTTTATCGCCATATAATCTCGGCGCGAGTTTTGCCGCCAACCACTTGCGAGTATCAATACGTAAACGCGAACGTTGAATGTGTTCATGGTTGCATATCAATTTCCCATCTTCATTCGTCGAATAATCGTTTGATGTGTCATCAGCAATACCCATTATTTCGTCGATAATCACTTCAATTTGTTGACGCTTTGCACGTGCGTACTGGTCCGAAAATTCCCTGTGTTCTTTCACCCAGCGGTAAATCGTATCGGGCGTCGGAAAATGAGCGCATTCGTTATATAAGCGTCTAATACCTTTGCTTGAACAGGCAATAGCATTACAGATTTCATTTGCCAAATCGTCCGAGTAGATTGTTGGTCTGCCAGGTCTGTCTTTGTGTTGCGTCATCATAACATCCTTGTCAGTTTTTAATTTCATACGAGCATCTCCTCCTGATTTTGTCTGTTTATTTCAGATTGCTTTACTTTATAAACTTCGCTGTAACATTCAATCGCTTTGTCGAGGCAAAATGAATATTTGATAATTAGCTTGTCTGCATATTCGGGCCAAGATTCGTCAATGGTATCGGGGAAAAAAATTTTGAGACTCATTATCAACTCCCTGAATTCAGCTTCCAGACGACTTCTGCCTAGTTTAGGTTGCTCTTCTTCGTGTACGAGCATAAAGCAATTTATTGCTGAATCGAGATCATGCGACCAATCGTTGATCACATCATTTGCATATTCGATCCAGTCTTCATTAGAACCGCCATAAACACTTTTTTGCTGCATGATTAAGTTACGTAATTCCATTTCTTTTGCGTGAATACTCAGGGGTTTGTTCGTATAAACACACTTAGAGTATTGTGATGTCGTAGACAATGTTAATTCTTGGTCAACAATGTCAACAGTGTCACAATTAGTTTGCTCTCTCTGATAAATTCGACTCAGCCATTTATTCATGTTTGCCTCGAAATATCTTTGGATTAATCAAGTAGCTAATTTTTCCTTTTTGTTGAAAGCGTGGCGGCGTTTCTTTTTCGCGTAACCATCCGAGCCCTATAAGTTCATCGCAAGCTGATTGTGTTACTTTCTTGTCGTTGAATACACCCCTTAGTCTTTGAATGTCTCTTTGAGTGAATCCATCTTTCAACTTTTTCTTTTGTATTTTTTTTGCAAGGATGGCTGTGCCTATGCTACGGATGTCGGTTACTAATCCGTATATACGTCTAGCATGAGATTCAAAATAGTCACACAATGCACAGGCATTTTCTGTATTTTCAGCCGAAATTCCATTGACATTGTTGACATTGTTATTAGAGATCAAATCGACAAGATGGAATATCAAGGCTAATGCGGGCATTAACTTACGATATTTCGTGAGATGCTCTAACAGCAATGGATGATCATCGTTGTTAAGCTTTTCTTTTTCAAGGTCTGTTATCCATTCATAAAAAACTTTTTGAGCGCTTTCATCAAACTGGAAGAATAATTTTCCCTCGTCGTTTTTTTTTGCTCCATATTTAATAAAATCTAAATCCGCTAATTCTTTTGCTAAATTAAAAAAATTCTTTTTTGCATCTTGATTTGGTTTACTATCAACCAATTCCCAATCGGTGTGATCCGGATAAACAAGCAGCTGGAATCGTTGTATTAAGCCATCATTATTTCCATTTAGAGCGTTTATTAGATAGGAGATCAACTTGTCGGGCTGTGTAGTTCCAAAGATAGATACGCATATATTTTCGGCATCATTAGTTTCGCGAGAGACGCGATCCGTACTATAAGAGCTTGTGCCGTTCCAAGCTTCCATAAAATACGCTCGATCGCCCTCATGACCATTTTTTTCCCATGTTTTCAGCAATCCAATTAATTCATCACGGTAAACTAATAAGCCTTTTGGATTTTCTGTTAACAATATTCCTAGTTTTTCAACCGTAATATCATTAGTTTTGAATCGTTTCCGGACAGGTGTTTTTGGTTCTTTTAGGTCGTGGTAATCGTTTTCTAAATTTTTGTTTGCAAGCTTTTGTTGTTCTGTTAATACGCCACCTTTTACGCTGTTCCTAGTGATTTTATCCAGAAGACCCTTTTTCTTAGCCTTAAATATGTCTAACTCCTTTTGTTTTTTTCCTACTTCATCGTCAAATTTAATTTTTTCCTCTTTCTCTAATTTGTCCAATGACGACATTACTGAGTTGACCGCGGGTGTTTTTAGCTTGCCGGGCGGAGCTACGATGCAGCCCCATAGATTTGGTATTACCAGCCAATCATCATTCTTTTTTGGTTTGACACCACAACCTGCGCCAATCAATGATGACAACACAACTAAAATTGTCACTGCAATAAAATCAGGCGGGCATTGCATTCTATATGCAGTATCAACTATGAAATCATGTAGTGGTTTAGAAATTGCATTGAGAGGAAATTCATCTACTGGTGGCAATGTGTCTTGTATAGCTTCAGGATCGTCCCAAAAATTCTCATTTCGAGGTAATTCTATTTCAGCGCTTTCAAAGGCTCTTTGGATATCATCAATACTCATCGCACACCTCCAGCTAAAATATCCGCAAAATCCGTATCTACTCGTGGAGGCATGACACATTTAACACATCGTCCCTCAGCTAATAATCGTTTTGCCAATTTATCCGCGGCTTTTTGACCAACATTATTTCCATCATTGTCGACAGCAATTACGACCTGCCTAACATCAGCGGGAATAACAACGTTAGCCAGTCCACCAGCAGAAAGCGTTGCCCAAACAGGGAGTTGAGTTCCAATATGAAACGCTAATGCCGTTTCGATACCCTCTGCAACGACAAGCTCACCTTTGCGTGGATGAAATAACTTTATTGCAGCACCGCGCGTTGCGCCCTCATAGATTGGTGACATTATTTTTTTTTGGCTTTTCAACTGGTGCTTTGCAATTGTCTTGAAGATATGTGCGATGAATTGAAACGGCGCGGTTATTCGGATTAACTACCATCGCAATCATTGCCGGAAAATTACTGATGAACTTTCCTTCATCGTAATATCCTAAGTTTGGATGAAATCGCAGTGCAAATGGAAATTGATTTAATTCAATGCCGCGTGCTTTCAGATACAGAGAAACAGGATCGCCAGTAATTACCTGTCGTGATTGTTTCCAAATAGCATTTAGAAGCTCGCGTTTACGTACAATATCAGCAGTGATGTTGGATGTTTGATTTTGAATTACATCACTCATCGCCTCGCGAATATTCTTTGAATTTGACCCGTAAT
>Ga0207016_1066_pt1 | contig 22820 bp, 15 predicted proteins | sample Alteio_BWMinCont_54_FD_153469 | JGI IMG/M metagenome (GOLD analysis project Ga0207016, IMG submission 153469) | Enriched cells from forest soil in Barre Woods Harvard Forest LTER site, Petersham, Massachusetts, United States -... | ecosystem: Environmental > Terrestrial > Soil > Temperate forest >...
TTCTTACTGCCACAAAAGATAAGGCAGATGCACCGGAAGGGATCTGGACAAAATGCCCTAATTGCAAATTGACCTGCACTGTTAGCGAGCTTAGAGAAAATAAATTCGTTTGCCCGAAATGTGAATACCATCACAGGATTGGTAGTGGAGAATATTTCGATATCATATTTGATGATGGCGCTTTCGAAGAACTATTCGCCAACATCGTTTCAAAAGATTACCTGGGTTTTGTTGATCTGAAGCCTTACGGCAAAAGATTAGAAGAAACCTATGAAAAGACTGATATCCATGATTCCATTACAGTAGCCCATGGCAAAGTTGAAGGCAACGAACTTGTGGTAGCTTGTATGGATTTTGAATTTATCGGCGGTAGTCTCGGTAGCGTGATGGGAGAAAAAATATCCCGCTCTTGTGATTACTGTATCAAACACAAAATACCATTCATGATCATCAACAAAAGCGGTGGTGCAAGAATGATGGAAAGTGCTTTTTCTTTAATGCAGCTGGCAAAAACATCTGGTAAATTATCTCAGTTAGCAGACGCCGGCGTTCCTTATATATCTTTATGTACCGATCCTACTTTTGGTGGAACTACAGCATCATTCGCGATGTTGGGTGATATTATTTGTGGCGAGCCGGGTGCATTGATCGGTTTTGCAGGTCCGAGAGTTATTAAAGAAACCATTAAAAAGGATCTGCCCGAAGGTTTTCAACGCAGTGAATTTTTATTGGAGCATGGCTTCCTTGATTTCATCATTCCAAGAAAAGATCTGAAATGCAAATTAGCCAAGCTGTTAGTACTTTTGAAAAACTAAGTAGTTATTGAAAATTATAAAAAAGCAGTCTGAAAATGACTGCTTTTTGTTTTATAACTGTTTAATAGCCAAGACATATAATAATTTTGAAACTATAAAAAATTCCGTTACTTTTATAAGGATTGACTTGCTTCTCTAACACAAAATAATATAGATAAATTATGGCAATACGAGTAGCGATCAATCACAAAACGAGTTATACCTATGATAGGGCAGTTACTTTGTTTCCCCACATTTTTCGTTTAAGGCCCGCGGCACATTCCAGGACTGCGATCGAATCGTATTCGCTGAAGATTTCTCCTAAAGAACATTTCATTAATTGGCAACAAGATCCATTTGGGAACTACCAGGCAAGAGTTGTTTTTAATGAGCCAACAACCCAATTAAAAATCGAAGTGGAAATTATTGCAGACATGATCGCATTAAATCCTTTCGATTTTTTTGTGGAAGAATATGCAGAAAATTTTCCTTTTAAATATAGTGAGCTTTTACAAAAAGAATTGGTGCCTTATCTTGAAATAAAAGATGACGGCCCTTTACTGAAAGAATGGATAAAAACAATTGACACCAGTAAAAAAACGATCAACGATTTTTTAGTTTACTTAAATTATAAATTATACAAAGCGATCAATTATTCTATCCGCATGGAAGCAGGTGTGCAAACTTCTGAAGAAACATTGACGAAGGAATTGGGATCTTGCAGAGATACAGCCTGGTTGTTTGTGCAGATATTGCGCCACTTAGGTTTGGCTGCAAGATTTGTATCGGGTTATTTAGTACAATTAAAATCTGATCAGGAATCTTTAGACGGGCCGTCAGGACCAATAGAAGATTTTACAGATCTGCATGCTTGGACAGAAGTATATATTCCCGGCGCAGGATGGATCGGACTTGATCCTACCTCTGGATTGTTTGCGAGCGAAGGACATATTCCTTTAGCCTGCACGCCTGATTATGCAAGCGCCGCACCGGTTGTTGGTGCAACCAGCAAATGCGAAGACACAAAATTTGATTTCTCCAATATTGTAACACGTATACATGAAGATCCGCGCGTAACAAAACCATATTCAGAAGAACAATGGATCGCGATCAATGCAACAGCATTAAAGGTTGATAAAGATCTGCAGAATTACGATGTGAAGATGACGATGGGAGGTGAGCCTACTTTTGTTTCTATCGATGATATGGAATCTGCGCAATGGAACACCGCGGCAGATGGAAAAGAAAAAAGAGAATTATCACACGATCTTATTTTCAGGCTGAGAGAAAAATTCGGTCCGAGTGGCATGATACATTACGGACAAGGTAAATGGTATCCAGGCGAGCCTTTGCCACGCTGGCAATTAGGATTGTTCTGGCGCAAAGATGGTTATCCTATCTGGCGCGATGTTAAATTGATCGCACACGAAAAGATCGAGAAAAAATATACGCATGAAGATGCAGAAAAAATTGCGAAAGAATTAGCGAAGCATATTGCAGTAAGTACAGATAATGTAAGTGCTGTTTACGAAGACGTGTTTTATTTTTTATGGCAGGAAGGAAAAGTGCCGGTTAATATCGATCCTACAAAAGCGGCCTTAAAAGATTCTACTGAACGCAGAACATTAGCGCAGTTATTGGATAAAGGTTTAGATAAGCCCGCAGGTTTTGTGTTGCCTTTAAAATGGAACTACTACAATAGCCAATGGCAAAGCTGCAAATGGATAATGAACCGCGAGCAGATATTTTTATTACCGGGTAACTCGCCAATAGGTTTGCGTTTGCCTTTAGAATCTTTACCGGCGGTTGCATTGGAACCACAAATTGTTGAACGCAGTTTGTTTGATGAATTACCTGAGCTGGAAGAATACCATGAAAGTATCACAGAACGTTACGGTTCTATCACTGAACATCCAACAGAAAAAAGAACCAAAATAACCAAGACGGCAGACGAAAAAGAAAAAGACAAAAAGGATAAAATAGAAGAGAAAGAAGAAACGAAAATAACTTTCGAAGTGCCTGTAATTAAAACAGCGCTATGTGTTGAAGCAAGAGATGGCGTGGTATATTTATTTGTTCCGCCATTAGAATACCTGGAACATTATTTAGACCTGATGGCTTCGATTGAAGCAACAGCTAAAAAATTAAATATTCCTGTTAGAATAGAAGGCTATGAGCCACCAAGAGATTATCGTGTTGAAAGATTAGTGGTATCTCCTGATCCGGGCGTTATCGAAGTAAACATCCATCCTGCCAAGAACTGGAAAGAGATGGTGCATAATTTAGATACACTATACGATGAAGCTTTTTTAGCAAGATTAGGCACAGAGAAATTCATGCTGGATGGAAGACATACTGGCACAGGCGGTGGTAATCATATTACGATCGGCGGTGCAACACCTGCTGAAAGTCCGTTATTGCGCAGGCCCGATCTGTTGCGTAGTTTAATTACTTACTGGCAACATCATCCGGGTTTATCCTATTTGTTTTCCGGTTCGTTCATTGGTCCTACAAGCCAGGCACCCAGAATTGATGAGGGCCTTGATCAGAAATTATACGAAATGGAAATTGCGTTCGACCAGGTTCCTGAAAAAGGATTTATTCCTTTCTGGTTAACGGATAGATTGTTCCGTCATTTGTTAACTGATCTCACGGGTAACACACATCGTTCTGAATTCTGTATCGATAAATTATATTCTCCTGATTCATCATCAGGCAGGTTAGGCATTTTAGAATTCCGTGCATTTGATATGCCGCCTCATAAAGAAATGAGCCTGGTACAAATGTTATTGATACGCGCCCTGATCAGTAAGTTCTGGAAGAAGCCGTACAAACATGACCTCGTAAGATGGGGCACAGAGTTGCATGATAAATTTATGCTACCTCATTATGCGCAGGAAGACCTGAAAGATATTGTGAGCGACTTAAATGATGCAGGCTATCCGTTCCAGATGAGTTGGTTCGATGCATTTTTTGAATTCCGTTTTCCTCATTACGGAACGGTTAAAATTCAAAACATCGAAATGGAAATTCGTGGTGCAATAGAACCATGGCATGTGTTGGGCGAAGAAATGTCGAGCTCAGGCACGGCACGTTTTGTTGATTCATCTTTAGAAAGAGTGCAGGTAAAATTAAAAGGCTTAAATGGCGATCGTTATATTTTATTATGCAACGGCACACGCGTTCCATTAAGAGAAACACATGTAAAAGAAGAATTCGTTTGTGGTGTTCGTTACCGTGCATGGCAACCGCCATCTGCCTTACATCCAACGATCGGTGTTGATACACCATTGACATTTGATATCATTGATACCTGGAACAGTCGCTCCATTGGCGGTTGCACTTACCACGTATCACATCCTGGAGGCAGAAGCTACGACACCTTCCCGGTAAATGCATACGAAGCTGAATCACGCAGAGGCAATCGATTTGAGGATACATCGTATTCGCAAGATGTATTATTGCCAAGAGCGTATATCTCAGAAATAAAACATTATATAGAACCGAATGCGAAGAATGTTCCTTACGATCCACCACCAATTGAAGTAAGTGGCGAATATCCGAATACATTGGATATGCGACAGTTTTGGAAGAAGAAAAAATAGATTTAAGATCCCTGAGCTTGCTTGGGGATTTTTTATTCCCATAATTGCTTATGTTTATATATTAATATCTAGTTGAAAAATAATTATATGATAAAGAGAATTATAGGTTATATAATGATTGCTACAAGTTGTTTAGGATATATCTTTTTTGGTCATTATCATGGAAGCTTAATTCCGTTACCTACATTATGGTTCTATCTTTCTTATCCTATAGGTATCATAGGAATTATTTTATCATTATCAAAAACTAATAAGCAAGAAGAAGTAACTAAAATATTTTTGCAGAATCAAGAACAATTAAGGCAGACAGGTCAAAAAATAGTTGTAAATATTGATTGCTGTGATTTTAAAATAAATGATTTTAGTGAGGAGGTTCAATCCAAACACTTCTTAAGTGTTAGAGCGTATGATGCCTTATATGACCCCAGTCAAAATATTGTTAATCACGATGTGAATCAAATTGTTATAGTGTACAATCATACAGATGGTGAAAAGGTCGAAAAATTTATTAGTCCGATTTTTTCAATTGACGAGGTTACTTTAAAGTTTCATATCATGAATAATGATTTGAGCATATACATGGATAAATTTGATAAGAAGCGATATTTCTTTGACCTTAAAAACCAATAGTAGTGTTGGGGGACTGGTCATTGATCCTACACGGCTGAATAAATTTTAGATTCCCGGGCTTTGCTTCGGGATTTTTGTAATTAAGAACTACATTTATTGAATTAAATAATGAGCATGAAAATTTTAGTATTTGGAGGTACGGGAGATGTAGGAAAAGAGATCGTTACTAAATTACTTAAAGAAGGTAAGTATGTCTCGGTCTTAACAAGGCAAATGATGGATTCGACAGAAAAACTAAAGTACATAACAGGAAATGTACTTGATTACAACACAGTTGAGAATTGCATTGAAGAAACCGATCAAGTAATTATTACATTAGGATTTAATAATAGTGACGCAGATACAATGTCAAGAGGGACTAAAAACATATTGACTGCAATGAAAATTAAAAACAGCAAGCGGTTGATCTGCTTAAGTGCACAAGGTGCCGGGGACAGCTGGAAATATATGCCGGATGAATTTAAAGAAATGGTTAAGAATGATCCTGTATTAAAAGCATCTTTTCATGATCATAGTTTGCAGGAAGAGTTCGTTAAAGCGTCTAACCTGGAATGGACAATTGTTAGGCCAACTGAAATAATGGATACACCCGAAGCAAAAACATTTGCCAGAAACCGACCAAATAAAGAATCGGTTTTTCAGATCAGTAAATATGACGTAGCTCAATTTATTATAGATGAATTAACATCGGTTGAGTATCTTCATCAGGCAGTAATGATAACTAATTGACAAATAAGCATGAAAATTAAATACCTTAGAATAGCAATCTTAATAATCCTAGCAGCAGCATACCTGCTAATGCTAACCGATACATTCTTATCCGGAACAAGATCCACACAAGAAGTGTTGGTTAAAAATAACGATAGCGCAAAAGTTGTAACCGGTAAAATACTCTGGACCTATTATTTATATTCAGCTTCGGGTAAAACTTATATTGTAACATCAGAGGTTTATCATGATCTGAATATTGGTGATAGTTTTATTGTTGAGCGTACCAATATCCTAAAAAAAGCAATTGCTATCCAGTATAATAAGGATCCCAATCTAGCGGAGCATAATATCGGTGCATTGTATACTTCTTTGTGGTTATTGTTTTTCGTTCTTTTGTTTTTGGGCATTGCGTTGTTTATTCTTATTTCGCCTAAAAACTTCCCTGTCGATAACCTGTTTTTTGTTGCATTGTTATTGTTTGCAGCAAGCGTTTATCCATTTTATTTGTATTTTATAGTTCAGCCCTGATACTACTGGCTGCATTTTATGAATAGTTAGCATCTTAGGTATAGTGTTATGCACTAATCACAGTACATTAACGATATATCTACAAAAAACTAGTGTTTTTTAGTTATTTTTAGGATGGCTAACATAAAATTATAGTATGAAGGGCTTTGGTCGGATCTTTTTGATGGCTTCGTTTTCTTTGCTGCTTACTTCTTGTGCTTTTGCACAGGTAGACTCTGTCACCCTAAAGCTCAAATCCCTGGGCATTGATTCCAATATTATTGAACATTCTTTTAATACCGATGATGGCGTTCATTATTTTAAAATGACCATGCATGCCGTTTCTGCCGTAAGAAAAGACCTCACAACCATTGAATACGACCCAACACGCGATGAAGATGATCGTTGGCGAATGCTAACGTTCAATAGTGATACGGTCTCTGAAAAATGGGCACATGATTATGCCAAAGAGGTAAATAAAAAAAGCGGCAGAAAAGCAAATGTTTCTTCAACAAAGATAAAATCAGAAGATAGTACAACGATCGTGATCTCTTTTAACTGCAACAATAAAGAAAGCCTTCCTGATCGCTATGAAAATCTTTCCCGTTGTAATGGAGTTGCTTATATCAATAAAATAACAAAGCAGATCGATAAGGAAGAATTTACAGACAGCTCTTCATTTCAGTTAGAATTTATGACGGTTATGACTTACACAATGGACAGAAATTTTTCATACAATGCAGATGAACAATACAATCAGCTAATATCGGATGATCTGTATATGGATGTCTATATCAAGGATAAAAAATCAAAAGCAACCGTTACTTATATTTATTCTGATTATAAAAAAGTAAAGTAGACTACGCTAAATAATACACTGCCCATAATGCAGTAGTAGAAATTACCACCCATAAAATAACACCTTGTATCATTGGCTTGATCCCTACGGAAGTCAATACCTTTCTTGATAAACCCGCTCCAATTAAAAATAGTGTTAGCGTTAAACCTGTCTTGCCGATGGCAGTACAATAAAATGCGATGGCATGTACGGCAGGCACATAGGTATTCAGTAGCATCGCAACAACGAACAATGCAATGAAGTAAGGTATTTTTATTGTATTCGCTTTGCTCTTGAATATGATGGTTGTAAAAATAGCAACAGGTATTATCCATAAAGCGCGTGCTAATTTAACAGTGGTAGCAACTTCTAATGCATGCGGGCCATATTTACTCGCAGCACCAACAACAGAGCTGGTATCATGTATCGCCAGCGCGCACCATAAACCAAACTGTGTTTCAGATAAATGCAGCGAGTGCCCGATCCATGGAAAAATAAAAAGTGCTACGGCATTCAAAATAAATATTGTACCCAATGCAACGGAGATCTGTTTTTCTTCTGCGTTGATGATAGGAGAGATCGCGGCGATGGCACTCCCTCCGCAGATAGCGGTTCCTGCAGAAATTAAATAGGAGGTTTTTCTTTCGATCTTGAAGAGTTTTCCTAAAAACATACCCAATAATAAAGTGCCGGCTATAGAAAAAATAGTGAATACAAATCCTTGTCTGCCTGCTTGCAAAGCACTGCTCACATTCATTCCAAAACCAAGTCCGACTACTGATACCTGTAATAAAGTGCTGGTAGCTTTTTGATTCAAATGCAAAAAAGGATGGCCGATAAATTGTGCAACGATCAAGCCCAGTAAGAGTGCCATTGGCGGAGACATCCACGGCGTAAGGCACAGTACAACAAATATCATAAATATCAGTTGTCTTGTAGTAATGGTCCTGTCGAGAATTTGTTTATGCTCTTTCTCCGGTTGGTTTTCTTCCATATTGTATTGCAAATGTATTAATCGGCTTGTTCAATAAAAATTATATATTTGAAGTATCCAATCCCAACCATGCTAAAACAGCTGACGGTCCTTTATTTATTTACAATAATTTTTTGTCTAAGATCAATTGGGCAAACGGGAGCGTATGGAAGTGTACAATCTTTACTTCCAAAAAATTACGAAATATTCGATAGTGCATCAGGGGATATTAACCTGGATGGCTGTAAGGATCTCATACTTGTTCTTAGATCTAACAAAACATTTGATCATCCCGTATTATTATTGGAAGGGAATGGCACCGGGAAATATTTTTTAGCGGCAAGAAACGATAGTGTGGTGCTATGTGAAGGATGTGGAGGACAATGCTGCCATGAACCTTATCAGCAAATGATAATTGGTAAAGATTATTTTTCTTTCGCGCATTATGGCGGTGAGCTTAATATTCACTGGAGAAGATTGATTGCTTTTAATTTTGATATCAAACTACGGCAATATGTTTTACGAAAAGATGTAGGTATTTTTGAAGATGCCGAAAACCCTGCGGCAAAGCGGTATACCATTTATGGTAAAGAGGCGGAGGGAATATTACCTTTTATAATTTATTCTTATGATCAGTTTTAGGATAAACGTCTTTCCGTCTTCCCGGCAAAATATTTCTTGATTCACCATAGCAACTTTGTAAATTGTTTGGTCTCGATCGCTCATAGCCGCTGGGCTGTATTCCTTCTCCAGCGCTCCTTTGGCCGCTGACTAAAATCTGCTTCGCATGATTTTGTCTGCCTCGCTTCGCTCGTCACTACAGCCAAAGAGGGCTTCCGCAGGAACTGGTAAATTGCGAAGTGGTTAACAAATTCCAAATAAAAAATCCCAAAGCGTACAGCCTTGGGATTTGTATTTTTTGTTATTTGAAAATTATTTTCTGTTATGCCTGAGGCAATTCTGTATTCTGACCCTCATGTTCTTGTTTCAACTGTGCGAGCTTTTCTTTACTGTAAGTTAATTTGGCAATACCTACAAACAATACCGGCACAAAGAATATCGCAATACCCGTTGCAGCCAACATACCACCTAATACAGTATACCCAATTGTATTACGCGCTACGGAGCTGGCACCTTCTGCCAATGCTAAAGGTAAAACGCCGAGTATGAATGCAATCGATGTCATCAATATCGGGCGCAGACGTAATTTAACTGCATCTAAAGTTGCAGAGATAATTGGCATCCCCTTATCAACTCTCTCTTTTGCGAACTCAACAATTAAGATGGCATTTTTTGCAGATAGTCCGATCAATGTGATCAGCCCGATCTGTGCGTATACGTTGTTGCTTAATCTTGGTATCAATGTCAATGTAAGGATGGCACCAAATACGGCAATAGGCACAGCCAGCAGAACTGAGAATGGCACGGCCCAGCTTTCGTACAATGCAGCCATTAACAGGAATACAAATACAATCGATAATGCGAAGATGTAAACAGCGCTGTTACCCGATTTTAATTCCTGTAAACTCAAGCCTGAGAACTCATAGCCATATCCTTCCGGAAGCATTTTATCCGCTACGCGTTGTAATGCTTCTATCGCTTGTCCGCTACTGTAACCCGCTTTAGCCCCACCATCAACTTCCGCACTTCTGTAAATATTAAAGTGAGAAATAAGCGGTGCACTTTCTGTAACCTTATAACTAACTACCGTACTTAATGGGATCATTTGACCCGTGTTGTTTTTTACATAGTACTGGCCGATATTTTTTATATCGTTACGGAAGGTTGTATCCGCTTGTGCTACTACGTAGAAATTTCTTCCATAAATAGTTAGCTGGTTAATATAAGTACTACCCATGAACATCTGCATGGTGTTGTATACATCCGCAATATTTAGTCCTAAGCGTTTACATTTATCTCTGTCAAGGTCAACTTCGTAACCGGGTGTGTGTGCACTAAAGAAAGTGAAAGCTCCTGCAATTTCAGGTTGCTTGTTAGCTTCCGCCACAAAACTATTTACAACTTTCTCAAATGTTTTAATATCATCGTTCGATTGCTTTTGTTCTATCTGGATACTGAAACCACCGGCATTACCTAATCCCGGGATAGCAGGAGGCGGAATAACAATTATCTTAGCTTCCTTAATAGCGGAGAATTTTTTATTCAATGCCATAATGATGCCTTGCATTTTTAAACTATCTGCATCTCTTTCATCCCATGGTTTTAACTGCATGAAGATGGTACCACTGTTAGATTTAAAACCACTCGTTAATGCATTATAGCCACCCAATGCCGCCACGTGCAAAACACCAGGCGTATTTTGTGATATCTTCATCACGCTATCCAATACATTTAAAGCTCTTGTTGTAGAACCCGCTTCCGGTATCTCGAATGAAATATACAATCGCCCGTCATCTTCTGTCGGGATAAATCCCGTAGGTTTATTGTGAAAAAGAACTACATCACCTACGATCATACAAGCCAATAAAATAAGTGCCAAAGGAGTTACTTTAATAAATTTCCTTACACCGATCGTATAATTGAGACTGAATTTTCTATACCATTCATTGAACTTATAAAAGAGCTTATTTAAACCTTTTGAGTTTTCATCAATGTGCTGTGGTTTCAACAACAACATACACAATGCCGGTGTTAATGATAAGGCAATGAACGCAGATATCAATACGGAGATAGCGATCGTGATCGCAAACTGTTGGTATAATTTACCTACGATACCCGGAATAAAACCTACCGGGACAAATACAGCTGCTAATATCAATGCAATGGCAATAACCGGTGCGGTGATATCGTGCAAGGCTTTATTAGTAGCGTCTTTAGCAGATAAGCCTTCTGTATCAATATAATGTTGCACAGCTTCCACCACAACGATCGCATCATCCACCACGATACCGATCGCCAATACAAAACCAAACATGGTCAAGGTATTGATCGTAAATCCTAGTGGGATAAAAAATATAAATGTTCCCACGATCGCTACAGGAATAGCCAATACAGGTATCAATGTCGTGCGCCAGTTTTGCAGGAAGAAAAATACTACCAGCGTTACCAATGCCAACGCGATCAATAATGTTTCTACCACATCAGAGATAGATACTTTAACTACCGTTACAGATTCAAAAGGCACTACATAGTTTACGTCTGCAGGAAAATATTTTTTCATCGCATCCATCGCTTTGTAAACACCTTCAGCAGTAGCAAGAGCGTTACTTCCCGGAGCCTGGTACACTAATAAATAAGAAGCTCTTTTGCCATCCACAAAAGAATTGGCTGCATAACTTACTTTTCCTAATTGCACACGTGCCACATCTCTTAAATAAACTACGGATCCGTCCTGTGTGTTAGAGCGAACGATAATATTCCCGAAATCTTTTTCTGTTGTTAACCTGCTATTAGTAAAAACGGTAAACTCAAAAGTGGAAGAAGAAGCTTGTGGTGGCGAACCAACAGAACCTGCAGCAACCTGTAAGTTTTGTTCGTTGATCGCATTTTGGATATCGTTTGCTGTCAATCCAAGTTGCGTTAGCTTACTAACGTCTAGCCATATACGCATGGCAAAATTATCTGCCCTGCTAAATACATCGCCCACACCCGGCACACGCAATAGCTGATCCCGCACATAAATGTTAGCATAGTTATCCATGAATGGAATGCTATGTGTTCCATTAGGAGTATACATTGCCACCAGCATTAGAATACTCGGATTGCGTTTTAAAGTAGTAATACCCAATTTTTGTACCTGGCTCGGCAATGCAGGTGTAGCAATACCTACGCGATTTTGGATATCCAGCGCAACAATATTCGGATCCGCATTGATATCCAGCGTAGCTGTGATGCTGGAGTTACCGCCATTGGCACTATTGCTTTGCATATAAGCCATACCCGGCACACCGTTCACCTGTGTTTCAATCGCTGTTGTTGTTGTTTGCTCAACTGTTTGAGCATCAGCACCTGTAAAATTACTGGTGATCGAAACGGTTGGCGGCGTAATGTTTGGGTATTGACTGATCGGCATATTTAATATCGCCAGCGTACCAACCAATAAAATTACCAGTGATATAACAATGGCCGTTACAGGCCTTCTTACAAATATATTTGATGACTCCATAAATTATTTTTTTGAGCGAGCTGTAGTTTTTCAATTTAACTTCAACGGCGTCGCACGTTTCATCTTTTGTTTTGCTATGAAGCAAAAAATCAATAGTAGTTATTCAATATAAAATATTAAATAAGCTTACTTCGTCTTAACCGCGGTGACCTTAATGTTAGAGCTATCTCTTAATTTTTGTACACCTTCAGTGATCACGCTGTCGCCTTGTTGTAAACCAAGACTAATAACGACCTTGTCGTTTATTTTTGTACCCAGGGTCACTTTGTGTTCTATTGCCTTGTTATTATCTGCAATAAATACAAAATATTCTCCCAGCTGTTCAACGATCGCTTTGTACGGAATTAATAGTTGGTTGCCACCGCCGTTATTTCTAATACGTACATTGCAATTCATACCATCGCGCAACATATTATCCGGATTAGGAAAAACCAGTCTTGCTTTGATCGTTCCTGTTTGTGGATCTACCGCTCTATCTAAAAAAGAAATTTTTCCGTAATAAGGATAAATGCTTTGATCGGTCAATACCAATTGAAAAGTCGAATCTTTAGGATCTGCTTTTTGTTGTAGCTTAATAAAATTCGGGATTTGTCTTTCATCAACATTTACGTCAACAGCTATCGGGCCATCGCCTGAGATCGTGTTTAACACCGTTTGGCCGGGTGTAACAACTGCACCAACTTTCACTTGCGAGATGCCGATCGTTCCGGTAAGCGGAGCGCTGATATCAGCAAAACGTACATTGTTTTCCAAAGAAGAAACACTTGCTTTAGAAGCAGCTACTTGCATTTTAGCAGATTGCAGATCCGCGATGGCATGATCCAATGTTTGTTTTGCGATCGCATCATTTTTTGCGAGTTCTTCATAACGGTCAGCATCTTGTTGAGCTTTTGCTTCATTCGCGTTTGATACGCTTAAGTTAGCAACAGCCTGATCGTAATTGGCAACATATTGTTGTTTATCTATCGAATATAATTTTTGCCCTTTGGTTATATGCTGCCCATCCTGGAAATAAATATTAGTGATATAACCCGATACCTGCGGACGAATATCTACTGATTGTAGCGCAGTAATAGTACCGGCGTAATCATCAAAATAAGCAGCGGCTCCTTCAGCAACAGGATATACCGTTACACTCACAGGTGGTGGTGGCGGTGGTGGAGGTGCACCTCCGCATGACGAAAGTATAACCATACTAATTAGCGCGTAACCAAATTGCATTCTCTTTTGTAACATATCAGGCATTTTTAATATTGAATAGATCCTAAAGCTTTTTCTACATCGAACTTGCTGCTTAACACATTGTATAAAGCATTGGTATAATTTACTTCAGAGCTGCGTAAGTCGCTCTCTGCAGTGATCACATCCAGGTAAGTTTTAATGCCGGATCTATATTGTAATTGAATAGTATTATATACATCGGTCGACAATGCAAGATTGTCTTTCAATAAATTAAAATCAGTCAGGTTGCTTTTGTATTCAGCCATCGCTGCTGTAAATTCAGTATTGATCTGGTTGTTTAAATTTTTGATATCGTAATCTGTACGTTGTAATTGTAACTCCGCTGTTTTAATATCATCTGTCCTTTTTCCACCCTGAAATATCGGTAACGATAATGTTACACCCGCATAAGAATAAGGAAAATCATTTTTAAATAAAGGAGGGAATTCTTCATTAATAAATCCCCAGTCGTAAGCGCCGTATGCAGATAGGGTAGGTATATAACCCCATTTGTAATATTTTACACTGGTCGATAATAATCTTCTTTGTGTTTCCAGTTGTTGGTATTCAATTCTGTTTTGATAATTAACCACCTGGTTGGTATCAAGCAAAACATCGTTCGCCATAGAAGCGCTGTCGTATTGAAGGTTCAGGCTGTCTGTTAAAGAATAGCCCATTTGTTGTCTTAGATAAGCGTATTTTTCTTTTAGGCTTTCTTCGTATTGTTTCTTTTCTGCCAATGCATTATTTAAAGCAATGGTAGCGCGTTTATAATCTACTTTGTCTACAAGTCCGAACTGGTATTGATTGTAAGCATCTTTTAAACTGCGTTGTAAACGAACAATATCATCTGTGGTTAATTCAATTTGTTTCTGCGTTAGCAACACATCATAAAAAGCTTTAGCAACATTTACGGTCACATCAATTTTATTGCTAACAGTATTTTGTTTTGCTTTTGTACGTACATCTTTTGCTGTACGGCTTGCAAACACCACATCTCTGTTAAAAATATTTTGTGTGCCCGAAAAGCCGACAGTCGCATTGTTGAATGCTCCTTGTGTTATATAGCTGCCTTCAAAAGTAGTAGCAGGTAATTGAAAGTTATTCTGATAGTTGGCTCCCAAACTTATTTGTGGATACCAGGCAGATAACTGACTTTTTATTTCACGCTCTGTAATTTGCTGATCGATCAGTGATTGCTGAATAGCGGGTTGATGCTGCAAAGCAAATTGCACGCAGTTAGCTAATGTTGCATTAGTTAATGTTGAATCAGCTTTAGCCGGAGCCTGTGCTGTACAATTATAAATAATGCCGGTTAATAACGTTACTAAACAAACGATGTATTTCATACTTTCTAAATGATAAAGACGCTGGTTATTTGCTTGGTGTTAGAGAAAGACAAATTGGTATGCAAATTTATACCGTTTGGTATTCTTCTCAAAATCTTATTCACTTTTTTATTATGAGCGGTAAACAAATGACATAAAAATTACAGCCCCGTCGAAGTTATTCTATAAGTTTTCCGGAATATTAACTCGGTATTAATTGTTGCATTTGTTTTTCTAAAATACGATATTTTTTATAAAATAAAATATACCGGCTGGATGGTAGGCTGGTATTGGTTTTAATGATTTTTAAAATAGATTGGTTAAGTTTATTCACCTGCTTTATTTTTACAATATGAATTACTTCGAATTATTTGAAATCCCTGTTAGTCTGAAAGTAGATAAGGAATCACTGTCTAAAAAATATTTTGAGCTGCAAAAAAAATACCATCCTGATTTTTTTACGCAATCAAGTGAAGATGAAAAGTTAGAAGCCTTAGACAAATCATCGCTTATCAACAAAGCATTAAAAACTTTACAGAACGAAGACGAGACAATTAAATATGTATTGCAACAAAAGCAATTATTAGCCGAAGAAGAAAAATATACCTTGCCGCCTGATTTTTTAATGGAGATGTTAGAGCTCAATGAAGCGGTCATGGAAGAAGAGCCTGCTGCAGTTACAAAAAAAATAGAAGTAGTTGAAGCTGATTTATACCGGGAAGTAGAAGTCATTATTGATACTTATAAAGAGGGCATTACAACCAACGAGGAATTACTGCAGGTAAAGGAATATTACTACAAGAAAAAATATTTGCAACGTATTTTGGACAGGATAGACGGATGACGTAATATTGCAGCCCAATTTAGAGTTAGCCCAGATGGCGGAATTGGTAGACGCAGCAGACTCAAAATCTGCCGTTCGCAAGGATGTGCAGGTTCGATTCCTGTTCTGGGCACAAGTTAAAAAGCCTTGAAGTAGTAAACTTCAAGGCTTTTTTTGTGTTTAGTTAGGATATTCTACTGATTTTCGAAATCGATCTTTGTGATCGTTTTATCAGGATGTATTATTTCTAATAAATACATCCCATTTGCAAGGCCTTTGTTTAGTTGTATCAATTGTGTTTCACTAAATGCTCCATGGCTGATGGTCTCTGTTAAAATGGCCTGACCAGATAGATCCATCACTCTTATGCCATATTCACCTGCGGGCATATTGTTCATCTGCAAATGCAAAGTTCCATTGGTGACCGGGTTTGGATAGATGGCAACGCCTTCGGTGATCCCTTTACCAATAACAACCTCAACTGTTTTGCTATACTCAGTAGCACCCGTATTGTCGATACTGCGAATGCGATAATAATAACTGCCGGTACCGGGATTTACATCTACCCAATTATAGGTAGAAATATTTGTTGCAGCCGTAGTATCTACAGGATAAAAATTTACGCCATCCGTTGATCTTTCTACAATATATTTATTAATGTTCAGCTGATCCGTTACGATCCATTGCACAGCAATATTTTTATTTTCCTGCGTTGCGGTTACATTGCTATAAGTAACAGCACCCGGCGCCGGCCTGAATATGATATGAAAACGATTGGCCGCATAAGTAGCAGGATCAGCTGTTACCGAGAAATTAACTGTTGTGCTTGTACTATCGCCCAATTTGATCGGCGTACTGGTTTGTACGGCATTGTCGATTAAAAATGCCTTTAGATCGGGCCTGTTAAAATTGGTCGTTGTAAAACTAAACTGATATGGAGAGATCTTTACTCCTGTCATTATAAAGAACAGGGTGTCTCCAAAATTTACCGGCGCACTTTTTTCGATGGCCATTAATTGTCCGCTTCTTACAATAGATAAATTTTCATTGGTGTTAGTTGCTTTCTGCGCATCTTCATCCCAGCTTACATCATTTGAAAAACTGGTATTGAATATATTTAAAGTGCCATCTGCAACATAAACAGGCGCATGTGTACTGTCTGCTGTGGTTGCAAATAATGTAGTACTTAATAAAGTCGGTATAGTTGAAGCTGCTGTTGCAGTATCACCTGAAGGCCTGAATAAATAAGTTTCGTTAGCTGTATTGGCAGAAGAAACTTTAGCTGCTTCATCAATGGCTATATTGCCCGTGCCTGTTGCATTCACAAGGAAAGCTGCGCCGGATTGGATATTCCCACTAATATCAAAGCCACCGTTTGCTGATGAACTAAAAGATCCTGAAGGATATACTGTAGCCACATATCCACCGCTTCCATTTGATGTTAGCGTAACCCATCCTCCTGTACCGCTCGCAACATTTGCTGCTGAGGCAATGTTAGGATCCCACAAATAAAATGTATTGGCCGTATGATTCGTTCCTGCGTTACTAAATACTGTATTAAAATTGATTGCCGCAGGATAAGGGTTGCGTATCACATTAAATCCTGTAACAGTTGCTGTGTTTTGTAAACCAGTCCTGATTGTGCCAACAGTACGCAATGTAGCATTAGAAGCAACTACAGACTGAGCAGTAGTTCCAATACTATAATCTCTTCCTCCGCGAACGAATATTATGTATCCCGGATATGCTGTAACTGTAGTAACATTTGTATTAGGGATACTAAACCATGCAGCAGGGCTTTGAACGTATGCTATCGAAGGACTGTTATTAGGCGTTTGATCATAACCTAAACCGCTATGATAAGCACCGTTACTTGGCCCACTGATATGCGTGCCATAACCGGGATGTGGATTAGGGTTTGATACTCCCGTAACACTTACAGCGCCTTCCTGCCATGCAGCATTAATTGTTTGGCTTGATGCTACAGGAGAAGTGATCAGGCGCCATCTTCTATGCGCAGGGAAATAGCGTTGTACTGTTACGTTACCTGTGATCGTTACTTTTGGTGTACCTCCGGTTTCTGCTATTTGTCCTACACTTGCTGTAGTATTTGCATTTGATACTAATACCAATACATCGTTCGTTGTTAATTTAGTTGCAGCAGGGATAGACGCAAAATTTAAAAACCCTGTTATGTATAAGGAATCAGATATTGTTAAACCCGTAGTTGCATTGCGGTTGCTGTCTATTAAATTATCGATTGTTTTGGATGTAAGCATGCTACCTCCAATGCTTTGTGCAGCAGTGCCGCGCATTTGTATGGTGCCGCTTGTGGCATTAATGGCATTTGTACTTGATATCGTTCCAAACACATTTAAAGTTTGATTGGTCAGCGTTACTGTTGCACCGGAGTTAACGGTTATGTTATTTACAAAGGCTTCGCCAGTACTGATCACAGGGTAGTTGATTGAACCGCCGGGTATTGTAACATTGGAGGCTGATGTAGGAATAGATCCGCAAGGCCAGTTGCCAGCTGTATTCCAATCAGTGCTTACACCGCCAACCCATTGGCCGTTTGGTTCAATTGTTATCGGGGCTGTAGAAGTTGAGGTACAACCGCTTCCTCCTCCAACCGTAACCGTATTTGTTACAATGTAAGTGCCTGTAGCAATTGTTCCCAGGTTGATATCGCCATTTCCCATACTAAGACTTGTACTGGTTGGTGAAATAGTGAAGTTGCCATTTGTCGCAGTAATGCCTCCGCCGGTAAGTAATGTAACAAATGCCGTTCCTGTTGTGCAATAGGGAGAGCCTGCATATTCAAAAACAGAACTTTTGCTGCAGGATTTTAAGGTATAATATCCATTACTTAATGCGTTGGCATTTAAAGTGAATTGTATTTGTGTGCCAACAATAGCGGTAGCTGAAGCTGCAATTATTGTAGTGCCCGAAGGGAAAGATGGATCGGTTGCATGATAAATTAATGAGTAACTGCCAACGGTATTACTTGGTAAAGCGCCATTACTCAGCATAGAATAATCAAAATATAGTGTAACAGTCCCACCCGTATGTGTAGTGGCATCAGTTTTTGAAATATACCATACACGGTTTAAACGATTGGTATTATTGACTGTAACAACAGATCCATCTTCAGTTCCGTCAGCATCATTATCAATAGCAGTTAAATAATCTCCGTTATCCTGAATAAATCCTGTGGAAACAAAACCTAATCCATCAGTGCTGCGTGTAGCGAGTACACTATCGGTAGCGCTTACACGCCCAATGCCTACAAGGTCATTTGTAAAGCCTGTCTTGCCCGCATTTTTTTGCGGATGTGAACTTCCTAAATTTCCTTGTGTTCCCCATTTCCAGGCTAAATAACCTTCCTCTAACTGGCGATAGGTTGTTGAAAGCGCGTTATTGGTTAAGATAACTTCGTACATATTAAAATTCTGCGCTTGCGCGGAATTATTAACATCGCCCGCGTGATAGCTAATAGACAGCGGCTGCATGGTTGATGTTCCTGTTGAAACTGTTCCACTGCCTGCAGCATTGCCATTATTATAAAACTGATCTGTTGCACCTGAGCGGATCAATGACATATTTAAAAATGTGCCCGAGGCAGGACTACTGATAGTTGATGAATTATTCGCTAGGTTGCCTGCATCATCCCTGACCTGTTCTGATAATGTATTGGATTCAAATTTTATCGAGAACAAAGGCGTGCCGCTTACGGGGTCAGGATCTCTATCGAAAAAATAAGTTCCCTGTCCGTCACTTCCGCCTCCCGCATTGCTGAAAGAATTGATCTGGGCAAGAAATGCCAATGACCTGTTTGTGGTAATACCGTAAGGAGCAGTTCCTGTTCCTTGTAAATATTGTGCGGTAGCGATAGCGCCCGTATTGATAAAGCTTATCGAAGGGTTTCCTGTTGCAGGAACAAGATAGGAAGGCTCATTTGCTGAAGAGGTTGCTGTGCTTGTAAAATTAACCAATGTAACAGGCGATGAAAGGTCTCTGCCTGAAGTACCACTTTTATCTGACCACTTACTTACGGCCAATCTTTTTATAGTCTGACCAGTATAAAAGTTTTGAAGGTTTGGTGAGATAGTTAAGTACGTATTTGTAGAACCGGTCACAGTATACGTATCGCCCGCAACTTGTACTTGAGCACCTATGGGAATATTATCGCTAAGATCTGTACTTGTTGGCAACCTGTCGGTATGGTTTAAACCAGAAAGCGTTTCTGTCGTTGTAGCACCTGTGCTAACATATCCCGTTGTAATTGTTGCCGCATCGGCAGCATCTAACCAGGAGGAGAGATTTGCATTACTCATACCCGCAGGGTAATATATTTGAGAAAAGCCTCTTACACTTGGGAATAGGAGTAGGCAAAGTAATGCCACTATAAAGTAGAGTTTACTCATGTCAGTTAGATGTATTAATTAGAGATTATTACTTGCAGTAATAATAAGGAGGACAAAAGATTATTATAGGGACAGGAATTAGGCAATAAAATAAAAAAATTCTACGGTGGTCAATGATCAATGTACAAACATCAATTACGTTGATACCACAATATTATTGTTTACGTTTTAATCTGAAATATGTAAGGTGGGGGATTGGTTGATAGATAAATTACTCAGCGAATGTATCACAAATTTATCAATCGACAATATTCGATGGGTATTTTTTTGCTATTATTTAGTATAGTAACTATATAATTTATTTTTCGCTATTTATCCGTTCAATAATTTCAACGGTTTTTAATCCTTCATCAGCTCCGGCGAAACTATGTGTGGGGTCTTGTAATGTTTTGATCAGGTTCTCATAAACTTTATCATGGTTGCTCATGCTGCCCTGATAAAATCCATATTCATTTACCGTATTTCCTGTTGGTAAACTAGGTGTTGTAATACCTGTTACACGGCAGTATTCTAATTCGTTCAGGTATTGTCCACCGATCTTTATAGTGCCTTTTTCTGCGAAGATCGTGATAGAACCTTCCATATTTTTTTCAAAACTGTTAACGGTATAATTGAGTGAGCCGATAGCGCCGCTTTTCATGGTAAATAGCACTGCGCCTGTATCTTCAAATTCAATGGTGGGATGCGCAAAATTTTTCCTGATCGTTTTTGTATCAGCCACATCTCCTAAAAGCCAATATAACAGGTCTATAAAATGACTGAACTGTGTAAACAATGTTCCGCCATCCAATTCTTTTTTGCCTTTCCAATCTGTGTAATAGGTTTGAGGTCTGTTCCAAAAGCAATTGATCTGAAAGCTGTATATATTGCCTAATGCATTCGTATCGATCAGGTCTTTTAAAAAAATAACGGGAGGGTTGTACCGGTTTTGTTTTACTACAAATAATCGTTTGCCTGCTTTTTCAGCTGCCGCTATCATTTTTTTTCCGTCGGATGCGTGGAGACTTAAAGGTTTTTCGCACAATACATTATTGCCTGCGTTCAATGCTTTGATAGTCTGTTCTGCATGTAACCAGTTGGGTGTGCAGATACTTATTACATCGATATCTTTTTCATTCACTAACAGGTCATCAATTGAAAGGTAAGGCCTGGCATTGTATTGATCGGCCAATTCTTTTGCGCGTTGGGCATTTGTATCACAAACAGCTTTTAGATTACCCAGCCGGGCAATTTGTTGGGCATGTCTTTTGGCAATTCTGCCGCAACCGATTATGGCAAAGTTTGTTAGCATAGTATTATCAATAGCAAATATGGCTGATTAAAAATAAACCTCGAAAAAAAGTTGATACATTTGCGCTTCATTCCTGATCTGCTGTTGTCATGTGCTCCCGAAGGCTTTCGGGAACTGAAGTTTAATAGCAATACAATTGACGGGATCAAAATAAAAAACTATGGCATTATTCATTAAGCAAGACGAATCAAAAAGACCAACCTTTATTACGGTTGTTTGTATCATAAGCTTTATTGTAAACGGTTTTAGCTTTGTCAACAACATGGCTGTTTTTAACGATCCTGCAAAGGAGGCGGCTATTTTGCAGACTGAAATGCAAACGCAGCAGGCAAGCATTCAGGCTGCTAAGGCAGACCCTGCTACTAAAGACCAGCTGTCGCAGATGCTGAGCTCTTTAACCAATACTATTTCAACGTCGATGGTTAAAAAGATGTCTTTGTATAGCGTAGTTGCCGCTTTTATTTGTTTGATGGGTACTTCACTGATGTGGCGGTTAAAAAAATCCGGTTTCCATTTCTTTATCGTAGGTACCCTTATCGGTGTTATATCTCCGTTCATACTATTTGGAGGCAACGGCTTATCGTTATTGATCGCCTTGATAATGAGTCTTATCTGGCTGATATTGATCAGTTTATTTGCGGTCAACCTTAAGTTTATGGAGTAAATTTCAGCGTACAAGGTGTCAAATTCAATAATATAAGTTGTTTTTATAATAAAATTGGGATCAGCTACCTATTATACAAATCTTTTACCTACCTTTGCAAACACTTAAAAAAGAAAAATTAACAAAGACGTTAAAAAATTAAAGAAGATGCCGTATTTAACAACAGAAAAGGTAGCAAACATTTTTACAACATTTGGTGGTAAAGCTACTAACACAGGGTCGATCGAAGGTCAGGTTGCGCTTTTAACTGAGCGTATCAACGAGATATCTAACCATCTTAAGACGAACAAAAAAGATTTCTCCTCTCAACGTGGATTAATGAGAATGGTTGGTCAACGCAAGCGTTTACTAACTTACTTAAGCAAACACGATCTAACAGGTTACAGAGCTTTAATTGAAAAATTAGGTCTACGTAAATAATTTAAATCAACAATGTCTAAATAATATTGATTCCCAACTTTCTATTACAGAGTTGGGAATTATTTTTATTTGGGTACGTTTTATACATGGGCGAATATTCATATTTCGGTCCCTTTTCAAAAACATTTATAAATTAATCCAACATGAGTTTTAATATTAATTCAGTAACATTCGATATCGGTGGTGGTAGAATGGTTACGATCGAAACGGGCAAAATGGCTCGTCAGGCAGATGGCGCTGTTACAGTTCGCCAGGGTAATTGTATTATCCTTGCAACAGTAGTGGCTAATAAAGAACCAAAAGATGGTCAGTCATTTTTCCCTTTATCAGTAGATTATCAGGAAAAGTTCTCCTCTAACGGTCGTATCCCGGGTTCTTTTTTCAAAAGAGAAGCAAGGTTGAACGATTATGAAATATTGACAAGTCGCTTAATTGATAGAGCGCTTCGCCCTTTATTCCCTG
>Ga0207016_1067_pt1 | contig 22699 bp, 27 predicted proteins | sample Alteio_BWMinCont_54_FD_153469 | JGI IMG/M metagenome (GOLD analysis project Ga0207016, IMG submission 153469) | Enriched cells from forest soil in Barre Woods Harvard Forest LTER site, Petersham, Massachusetts, United States -... | ecosystem: Environmental > Terrestrial > Soil > Temperate forest >...
TGGAGAATTTGACTGTAATAACCGATAACCTGCCAACCGTTGTCGTGAATGAACGTACTGGAGTTGTCGTCGCAGGCTCTGATGTAAAAATTGATGCCGTCACTATTTCTCACGGTAATCTGCAAATATCCATCTCCACTGATTATAACGTGTCGCAGCCGGCATTTGTTAACAACATGGGTCGACAGGTTAGAACAGCCATAACGCCTGTTACCAGCGTTAATGTCAGAGAGCCAGACGGAAACTCCGTGAAGCTCCCCCAGGGAGCCACAATCGGCGAATTGATTGAATCCCTGATCCGGGTACAAACATCCACTCGGGATATTATTGCCATATTGGAAAGTTTAAAACGCGCCGGCGCCTTGCACGCAGAGCTTATTGTTCAATGAACACAGGTTGGAATATGTATTGGAAATCCGAGCCACGACCGTTAGGAACCTGCCACTCAGTACCAGCAACGAAAACAGGAAATTTATAGATATGACTGACAGCACCATCGATCTCATCAGCCTGGCCCTAGACGCAGCATTAATGCGACAAACCGCCATAGCGACGAATATTGCCAACGTAAATACAAAAGATTATCAAGCCATGGCTGTTGATTTTGAAAAACAACTGAATGAATCCAATGAAGGCACGCTCGATAACATCAAACCGGTTTATGAATTTACTGATACCCAGACCTCCATTGATGAACAAATCGCATCAAGCGTTAAAAACGCCACCCAATACCGAGCATTAATCAAGGGCCTGAATCACAAACTCGCCATTATGAAGTTAGCTGTACAGGGGAACAATCAATGAGCTATGACCAAATTTACTCGATTGCATCCGCCGGAATGAATGTTGAAAAAATACGCGTGGACGTGGTTGCCAATAACATCGCCAATCAACACACATTGAAAAACAGCGACGGCACCGCTTTTCAGCCCATGCAAGTTGTAGCCACGGCACAACCTTTTGATGAGATATTGAATAACATGGAAGGCGGCGGTCTCGAATCAGTGGAACTTGTTCCGGAAAATCTGCCGCCCAACAAAGTCTATCAGCCAGGACATCCTGCGGCTGATAAACAAGGCTACGTCACCTACCCAGGCGTCAGCACGATTGATGAAATGACCACTCTGCTGCGTGCATCACGTGGATATGAAGCCAATATTAAAGTGATTAATACCGCCCATAGTATTTATCTGCAGGCATTGAGCATTGGAGATGAGCGGTGAAAATAGGCGGCACCCCACCGATTAATTTCAATCAACCCATCAATAAAATGGAGCTGACTGAAAAACCAGCCTCATCGAGTGCTCAGGCATTTACGCATTTTCTGACTGATACCAATGATCATTTATTGGCCGCCGACAATGCCTTACAAGAATTAGCCAGTGGTCAAGCACCGAGCTTGCATCAAGCCATGTTGACTCTGGAAGAAGCCAAGATATCGTTTCAATTTTTAGAGCAAGTCCGCAACCGCTTAATGAGCGCCTGGCAGGACATTTTAAGAGAGCAAATCTGACATGAAACATATTGAACAAATTCTGCAGTTCTTTCGGGCACAAAGTAAACCACGACAATTCGCGTTGATCGGGGGCATTACATTGATTGCTTCGATCACGGCTTGTCTTATCATATGGGTCATGTCACCGAGCTATGGAATTCTATTTAGTCATTTGGACAGTCGCGACGCCAATCAGATCCTCACACAACTTGAGCAAGCCAATATTGCCTATCAAGTGCGTAATCAAGGCGGTGATATTTTAATCGACAAACAATTAATCGATAAAACCCGCATTAAACTAATGGGCAGTGACCTACAATTCACACACAACGCAGGCTTTGAACTGTTTGATAAAACTGACTTTGGCATGACTGATTTTTCTCAAAAAATCAATTACCAACGCGCATTGCAAGGCGAACTGGAACGCACAATCAATAGTCTGGATGAAGTTAAGCAATCCCGTGTTCAACTGACCATTCCTGAAAGTCACCTGTTTCAACAGGAAAGCAACCTGCCTCGAGTAGCCGTGACTTTACACCTGAACCATCCGTTGACACCACAACAGGTCAAGAGTATCCAGCAATTAATCACGGCGAGCGTGGCTAATTTACCCCTCAAAAACGTGGTGATTGTCGACCAAAATGGCAATGGTTTGATTGCAAATGAAGACGACTCGTCTACGGGTCATTTCGTGGCCAAAAAAAATGTTGAGCGCTATTTAAACGCAAAAGTCATGCAAATGTTGCATCAAATTTTTACCGATGCAAGCGTGATGGTTAAAATTGATGCGACGTTAAATTATGATGAGTTGCAGCGTGAGCGCGTTAAACCCCAGCAGGATGGTGCAATAACGCATGAAAAAGAAACACGACATTCAACGCCGAATAAAACCGGTAAAACCCCTGTCAATCAAGATTTCATGCGTGAAAAAACCTGGCAATTTGGCAAGGAAAAAGAGCAGTTTACCCGTGCTAACGGTACGATCGAACGTTTGACAATTAGTGTCGTGTTACCTCAAAAAACGAGCGCGGCTAAAATCAGGCAAATTGAACGCATGGTTAAATCGGTGGTGGGATTTAACGCATTGCGTGGCGATACCATTAGTGTGGAGGCGTTGATAGCTGAGTCAAAAGCATTGCCTGTTGATGCATCAATACCTGCACAGAACTCACCATCAACATCACAAATATTGAATTACATCATCGGATTATTTGTTCTGGTTCTGATTGCATTGATTCAGCGAAAACGCGTGCGCATGAAACAACGCCGCCGTTTGTTAACTGAATTAAGCCAATGGTTAATAGAACATGACTAAACCACTAAAACAAATCCTGTTCAATATAGCTCGCCTGCCATCCGTCGATCAACACTGGATTTTGCGACGATTATCCAGCGCCGAGCTAAAAACATTGAACCAGTATCATGGTCTGAAACTGTTGGAAGAAGCCCAGCGTTTTCGAACGTTAAAGTCTGGTGATGCATGTATACCATTAAAGGAATCTCCAAGCCCTTTACCTGTATTTTGCCAACAACTGGCAATGAAGGCACCTCTTTATGTTGCCATCATTATTGAACAAGGCGCATACCCTTGGAGGGAGATTTTTTTAGAGCAGTTTGATACAGATGGGGCAATTCGGTCCCTGCTTGATTGTCAGGTGCTGGATGTGAAACCGGCGGTCAAACAGGCTGTTTTTAGTGAATGGGAAGGAACTGTTTCTTTTGAGTCTCTTTTGGATGGGACTCATGGCTAATATTTTCAGACATGTCACGATCAGTGAAGAGATCGCCCATATTGGTACTGTTGCCCCTGTGAGCACTGTTATTAAAAAAGAGGACAAAATTGCTGAAGATCAAGTCATCTGGCAATCAGGTTACACCCAGGGACTATCAGACGGAATGTCACAGGAGCGTGCTTTATTAAATGAACAAACCAACACATTAACCTCTTTATTACAAAGCATCCCTCAAGCAATTAACGAAAATCGCCAGCAATTATCATCAGACATTGCAGACATCGTGTTATTGATAACTGGCAAATTATTCATCCATCAACAGCAAAATAAAGAGGCCATTACCCATCAAATCACCCAGGTCATTATGCAACTCAATGAAAAACAAAATCTGGAAATTGTACTGCATCCCCACGATTTGGCGATGATACAAGAGGGCGAGATTAAAGTTGATTTACGATCCTGTAAAAATCTCCGCTTCAAGGCCGACGATAATTTACGTCTCGGTGGCTGTATTGTAAACAGTGAGCACGGCGTATTTGACGCAGGCATTGAACGTCAGATCGATAATCTTAAACAGGTGTTGTTGCAGATGAGAAGTGACTCATGATTAACCTGCTGAACACCCTCCAACCCATCGAGCGTCTGGGCGAAATCGAGCAATGCATTGGCCTGAAATTGGTAGCCAAGGGCCCTCCTCAAGCCTTTATTGGCGAACTATGCGACATTCTTGACATACAAAACAACCTAATCATGCAGGCAGAAGTCATTGGCTTTGAACGAGGTCGCGTGTTTTTAATGCCCTTTTCCAAAGCGCATATCAGCATGGGCTTTAAAGTTCGTGCAACTGGACACGGCGTTTCCATTGCAGTGGGCAGTGCGCTACTCGGACGCGTGATCGATGCATTCGGTCGACCACTGGATGAAGAAATACGATTAAGATGCACCGAAACCATGGCGCTGCATTGTAAAAGCATCAATCCGCTTCAACGCGAACCTATCAGTGAACGGTTAAACACAGGCATTCACGCCATTGATAGTTTGCTCCCTTTGGGGAAAGGTCAAAGAATCGGACTGTTTGCAGGCAGTGGTGTTGGAAAATCCGTGTTGCTGGGCATGATGGCAAAACACATGAACAGTGACATCAATGTCATCGCCCTGATTGGTGAACGCGGTCGCGAGGTGAATGACTTTATTCGTAACCACATGGATGAGGCAACAAGGGCAAAGTCGGTGATCGTGGTGGCATGCAGTGATGAGTTTGCATTGATGCGAAAACAGGCAGTGTACACCGCCACAGCCATCGCCGAATATTTTTGCCAACAAGGGCAAGACGTCATGTTGTTCATGGATTCAATCACTCGTTTTGCCATGGCGCAACGTGAAATAGGTTTAAGTCTTGGCGAACCACCTACCGCTCGCGGTTACACGCCCACGGTCTTTTCAAGTCTCCCGGGTATCGTCGAGCGCGCAGGTAATTTTAGTGGTAAAGGAAGCATTACAGCACTCTATACTGTATTGGTTGAAGGAGATGACTTCAATGAACCAATTGCCGATACCATGCGTTCACTGCTAGACGGCCATATTGTTCTTACCCGTGAATTAGCCCAGCGCGGTCATTACCCCGCCATTGATGTACTGCAAAGTATTTCTCGACTGGCAATGCAGTTGACTACCCGTGAAGAGCAGCAAGTCATTAGACAAGTAATCGCCCTGCTCAGTCTGTACTCGCAGAACAAAGACTTGATTGAATTAGGTGCATACCAACCTGGCAATAATGCACTCCTAGATGCCGCGGTAGCGCGTATTGATGCTATACAAAAATTATTAACTCAGGAGATGGATGAGTCCCTGCAAACTGCAACATTATTCCACCGTTTCAAGGAGATCATTCAATGAACAGAAGCCTGGATGCATTATTCACCAAACTAAAATGGAAACTGCATGAGTTATGCAACAAACTGCTTTCAATTCAACAAAAAATAGAAAGTTTAGAACAGGATCTTCTCTTGAATCAGCAAAAAACATCCAACTCGTGCGCAATACCGACATTAATTATGCCCGAAAAAGAAATTGCACGCAGTCATTTCATGACGCTTCAACAACAGCGCCAAGCAGCCTTGCAATCAGAGCAAAAGGTATTGATAGCGCAGCAAACCCGCCTGAATATGGAGTTGAAAATGCTTGAGAAACACCAGGCAGCAACGCTGAAAACCCAACAGCAGCAAACATGGCTAAAAGAACAAAACACTAGCGATGAATGGATATTACAACGCAGAGATACGAATGAAAATTGAAAATCAATCCATGCCAGTCATAAATAAACAGGTAAATGTAGGTTGGGCCTCGGCCCAACAATGGTCGCTGCATATCGATTCCGTTGAGCCAGACACAAGACAAGCCGATGAATATTATTGGCAACATCAACATCAATTACAACAATCTGATATTACATTTAATCCGGTTGAAGTTAATACCCCAGCACCCATAACACCTGACCGTGAATTAGCAAAAGACTCCATAAACCCAATGGAAAAATTTTCTCCGGAATCGTTAACGTTATCTGAATTTGATATGCAACAACTCAATGATATACATAGGGATATAATCGCCGTTTCCACGGAATCCGAGCCGCGACCGTCAGGGAGGGGAGCCATTTTAACATTTACGCTCCCTGACGGTCGCGGCTCGGATTCCGTAGAAACAACGAGGAGCATAAATACCATCCTGCGAAAACCGTTGATAACTCCAACGTCCACATCTATTTTCAAACATTACCAACTATTTATAGACGACAATCAGGTAGAACTGACTCTCAATACCGCTCACTTGTCAAAACTGCAAGTCATCGAACTACAGACATTTATTCGTCAATGGCTAAATCAAAAAGGCTACACCTTGAAACAACTGGTACTTAATGGAGAACAACAATGACCGATGGAATCACTCCAACACAAGAAACGGGTGTCAATCAAACCGATTACATGAAGTTATTCATGCAGGAACTAACTTACCAGGATCCATTAAAACCCGTAGATAATCGTGAATTTATGGCCCAAATGGCACAATTTTCATCATTACAGGAAGCTCGCACAACCAATGAATGGTTAAGCGTTCTAGTGAACACCGAATTGTCCAATAAAGGCCTGATGATGCTGGGAAAAGAAGTGAAAATTGAAGGCACCGAGGGCTCTGGAATCGTCAAACGAATTGTATTTTCTCAAACAGAGCCACCAAAACTGATGGTTGATATAAATGGCGTTCAGCTGGAAAAGCAATTGGCTGACATCACGGATGTTTTATCATGAGTTCAACATACTACACCAGCCTCAGTGGCATGATCGCTGCCAGTTTTGGCCTGCAAAATACGTCAAATAATATTTCCAATATGCAAAGCCCCGGCTTCAAACGCAGTGATGTTTTTTATTCGTCATTAGGTCATTCAGGCGTTACTGTAGGCGGACATAGCACCAATTACAGTGCCGGCAACTACCTTGAAACAAACAATGCATCGGACATGGCCATCGTAGGCAACGGTTTTTTCATTGTAAAACTCAAAAATAACGAATTGCTCTACACGCGTGATGGCGAGTTTGGATTCAATAATGACGGCATGCTGATCGATAAGCATAGCGGCGGGCTCGTACAAGGTTATGACAAGAAAGGCGCTTTGGTCCCCATTCATCAATTCGGATCAAAAACCAGTCCCGGAAAAGCAACTCACTCCATCGATTTAGCCGGTGAGTTTATTATCGTGGAACCGGAAAAAGACCCGAACACCCCAGACAATCCTGATCCATTAAAAAGCCATTATGAGCACATTAAGTTTGGCATCGTAAATGTGTTTGACGACAAAGGCATGGCACATACAGTGACCCTTGAGTTTGAAGCACCAGGCATGCCAGGAACACAACAAAATTTCCACGACAATCTCGAGTGGAATTTAATCTCAGCGACATGCGATGACGCGACCATTACCTTTGATCCTCAATTAATTAAATTTAATTCTGATAACGATGGAACCGCCGATCCCGGTTACAACACCATCAAATTTAAACTCAACGGCAACCAGTCGGTGGCATTACATTTTGGTGAATACATGCAGGACAAAGACTCCTCCGTGCGGCTTTATAAAAAAAATACAGCAGACCACTCCAGTACGTCCATTAAAGTAAAACAGCATGATGGTTATGCCGAAGGCAAACAGATTGGTTTTTCATTTGATGATAACGGACAGATTTCCTACCACTATGACAATGGTCAATCCGAAGAAGGCACCCATGTGGCCCTAGCCATGTTTGATGATTTGGAACACACCCTGGTTCAAGCGCATGACAATTTGTTTCGTGCCAAGAGTACTCAGGGACGCAAAATTGGACGCCCCAATGAGCATGGTTTTGGAACGATTCAACCCAAAAAAATCGAATCCTCCAACGTGGACTCAACAATGGAGTTCGGCAATATCGTCGTATTGCAGCGCATGTTTCAAGCCTGTTCGCAAATCATGGATATTGATAAACAATTACTCGAAGAGCTGGATAAAAAATGACATTCAAGCCCTATAGATTGATCAATGATCCTGAGTTGAAAATGCTTCAACAGGAATTTGACAATAAATTACAACGTTGGAACGACGAGCATGCGATGTTTCCGTTAACAAGCATATTGGGCCGTTCGACTCAACATGCAGATTTCACCCGGGATTTATCCATTATCAAACAAAGCCTCTTTGGTGACGAATCCAATTGTTTCAACGCACTAACAGAAACCCTGTTCAAAGAACTGCTAAACCAACTATTGGGGACTCAACTACTCGATCCAATAGAAGACTGGTTTTACACCGGCACACCAGCACTCACCCTGACTTTATGCTGTGCGGGTAAAACCATGACACTCTATCTGCATCCCCAATGGGTTCTAAATGCACTTGCATCAGAAAACAACCCCAAAAAACCCATCTCAACATTACATCAGGCTTTGTCAGCGCAGCACATCGACTTACACATTGAGTTAAATCCGGTACCGCTAAAACTGACAGACATTGCGCGTCTGAGCGTTGGGGATATTATAAAAACCGATCATCCTATTACAAAACCCGCAAAATTATCCCACCAGCAGAAACCCATCTGTAGTGTGGATATCGGTGAATCAAATTCCTTTAAATCCATTCAAATAGCGAGAGAAACATGACCATTACCGCAAAAAAAATTGCCTTGTTAGAACAACAACCTGCCGCAGGAGGAAAAGCTGTATCCGAGAACTACCTTGGCCTAGTTGGCGACATTGAAGTCGAATGTCTGGTTCGTTTAGGCACATTAACCCTGACCATTAATGAACTTCGTCAGCTGAAACAAGGCGAATGTCTGGCATTAAATCAAAAAACACACGAACCCGTTGATATTGTATTAAACAATCACGTGATTGCACGCGGTGAAATAATGAGCTGTGAAGACTGTTTTGCGATTCAGATTACCGAGGTCACTGGATGATAACGAACTCGACTACCGAACCCATTGTGTTCAAACAGGAATTCTCGCCTAAAAATGGCTGGTTTAATTATGGTTTGGCCATCACGATATTGCTGATCGTGATTCTTGTTCTGGCAAAAAAATACAAATCCAAACCTCTTGGGCCGATTGGTTGTCAACTGATTGAGAAAAAACACCTCGGCAACAAAACCGTTGTTTACGTGATTGAATATCAACAGCAACGGTTTCTATTGGCGGATAATCAACACGCTTTGGCTATTCATAATGTAGGCGCCCGCCCTTCTCTCGATGGAATAAAATCATGATCCCCCCCGACACTCTGCTCGGTGCAATTCGTTTCGATCACGACACCGTATCCCCTGCCCTTCAGGCCTTCGCATTACTCACAGTCTTAAGTCTGGCACCGGGCATTTTAATTATGCTGTCCTCCTTCACCCGTATCATCGTCGTTCTCTCCATGCTGAGATCCGCACTGGGGCTACAACAAACGCCGCCAAATACCGTCATCATAAGCCTGGCCCTGTTTCTAACTCTGTTTACCATGATGCCTGTTGCAAAAGACATCTATGAAAATGCCTATGAACCCTACCAGGCCAAACAAATCAATGGTGACATTGCCTTGCAAAAAGCAGCCCAACCTTTGCGCCAGTTTATGCTAAAACAGACACGCGAAAAAGATTTACAATTGATTTGGCAATTAGCCAAAGAACCAATACCTGCTCAAGCCACAGATATCAAATTTTATCAATTGATCCCCGCATTCTTACTGAGTGAATTACAAACCGCCTTTCAAATTGGCTTCATGATTTTTCTGCCATTTTTACTGGTTGATTTAATTGTTTCTGGTATATTGATGACCATGGGCATGATGATGGTGCCCCCGATGACCCTCTCACTACCGATAAAAATTTTACTGTTTGTTTTAATCGATGGATTTGATTTGGTAATTCAGGCATTAGTAACCAGCTTTCACTAAGGTATCAACATGAGCATTCAACAACTACAGGAAAAACTGGATCGCCACTTGGCTTATCTGGAGCAGGACAAAAACAACTCTCATCTGTTACTGTCAACAGGTCTGTTAAAAGCCCAAATACTCCATCATCAACAAAAAATAACGGATGCCATTATGCTACTGGAGCAACTCTTCCTCGAGCACCAATCCAGTGCTGAAATCACCGGACTATTATCACTCCTGCATTTCGACAACCAGGATGCAGTAAAAGCAGAATCATTCTCCAAAAAAGCCCTTGCATTAAATTCAAGCAACTATGAAGCACAATTGGTACAAATACTTTTAAAAGCATTACAAAACAACGCAACACTGGATGAAATAAATAATTTGATTGAGATCAAACCACTGGATTCCAGACTCTGGTTTGTATTGGGCACAACCCAAATGCGCCACATGAACTTTCCTGCAGCCGAACAGGCGTTTTTACAAACAACCACCCTTTTCCCAAATTTTTACGACAGCTGGATTTGCGCCGGCTGGTGCCATTTATTACAAAACAATTTAGACAAAGCAATATTATCATATCAACAAGCCATCAACATTGAGCCTGAAACAGCTGATGGGTTCGCTGGTCTCTCACTGGTACACGCCTTGCAAAATAATATAATAGAAGCAAAAAAGAAGTTACAAATATCAGAATCGCTAGATTCCGAATGTTTCCTGGCAGCAGTCTCTCGCATTATAATTGCCAATCAATCAAATCCTGAAGAAGCAGCAAAGCAATTTAACAAGACGTTTCCGAGTGTCGCGCCTGAAATTAATCGCATCCTTAACCTGGCAATGCTGACGACCTGTACAGACCAAAAAACAATGCATTAATGGCACACACCGTAGGAGCGAACGGCTGCTCGCCGTATCATTCAGTTATAAAATAGATCAACACAGGAGTATGTATGCGAAGGCATAGAGCCACTCAACAGGACAAAACACCCAGGGAATTGGAACTGGAAAAAATAACAGGAAAAAAGGCTCTACATTGGGTTGCAGACCAAAATCAAAAAACCTTGGCTATTTTCCAGAAAACATTTCAAAAATTTAAAAAAATAATTTATTCCAATGAAGAAGAAACCCCCGACTTTTCCAACATAATTTTTGATGGAGAGACCTTGTTTCAAAAAACAGATCAACGTTGGAAAAAAACCACGCTTGAAGAATGTAATAATGGCAATATGCGATGGAGAACAATACGCGATATTGACAGTACTCCTGAACCTGAACTGCAAAATATTAGTAATCGGTATGTTGCAGAAGATTGGGAATATCAAGGAGCAATATACTCACCTGATGATAAAAGGGCGATGGCGCATTTTTCTTTTTTACATGAATCAACCATTTCTGTCTTTCGTGAATATGACCTGGAAACAGATACATTCATTAAAGGCGGGTTTGAAATACCCCCGAGTCAATCGGAGGTACTATGGAAAGATAATGATTCACTTTTGATTATTACAAGCATTGGAAAAAATAGTTTAAATGACGCTGGAAGACCACGACAACTAAAACTATGGCAACGTGGAGTAAGCCTCCGAAACGCAAGGATCATTTTTGAGGGAGAAAAAACGGATAGATCTTTAATATTTTCGGATTTTTACTTAAAAGATAAACACTTTTTGGCTGTAATTCGCTACTTCTCAGGCAAAGAAAAATATTTTTTAATTGAATCGAATTTATCTGTTAGCCCTTTTTTGCTCCCTCCATTAGCAGAAGTATTGGGTTGTTTTGATGATTATATCATTGTACATTTAAAGCAAAATTGGTCTGCATGTAGTCGGACTTTTTTTAAAGAAGGCTCTATTGTTGCTTTCAAACCATCTGCCATGCAGGCTGCGAACTATAGTTTAATTTTTCAACCCACGGATACATGTATTTTTAGAGAACTAGACCTTGACAGTCATTCTTTGATAATAACTCTTTCAAATAACGTTTCAGATGAACTATACCGGGTAGAATTAATAAATGAAAAGTGGATACTAACGCGCATACCTTTGCCAGATAAAGGATCCATAAAAATTCTGAAAGTTAAAGATCATGGTTCTTTAATTTCATATGAAAATTTTATTACCCCCCCCACGTTGTACTGTTATAACAGTGTATTGCACATCGCATCTCTCTTAAAATTGACCCCTTGTGTTCAACAGGCAATAGAGACCAAACAGTTTTTTGCAAAAAGTCTGGATGGCACCCAAATTCCTTTTTTTGTAACCCATCACAAAAACACACAATATACGGGCTCTAATCCCACGTTACTCCATGGTTATGGTGGTTTTGAACTCTCTATCCTGCCCCAATATTTATCTATAAATCATCGAAAATTATGGCTGGAAAAAGGTGGCGTATACGTTTCGGCAAATATTCGCGGCGGCTTGGAATATGGGAATCAATGGCATGCTAGTGTGTTAAAAGAAAATCGTCACAAAGTATTTGAAGATTTTATTGCAATTGCCGAAGAGTTAATTCACAAAAAAATTACCTCTCCAAAATTTTTAGGTATCAGAGGAGCAAGTAATGGAGGTTTATTAGTAGCAGCAGTATTTACCATGCGTCCTGACTTATTTAATGCAGTTGTTTGTAAAAGTCCTGTATTAAATATGTTGAATTACCACACTTTCTTTGAAAATAGCAAGGAATGGATAGATGAGTACGGGGATCCAGACGATCGTCGTATGCAAAAAATCCTTAAAAAATATTCGCCATACCATAATATATTGGCAGGTCAAACATACCCTGAAGTTTTATTCATGACCAGCACAAATGACAATATTGTGCACCCCAGCCATGTAAGAAATATGGTAAATAAAATGCAAGCGCTTGGTCATAAGGTATATTATTATGAAACTAGGGAGGGCGGTCATAGCATGCAGGACACGTATGATGCATACATTGATTCGGAAGCGTTGATTTTTAGTTTTCTTCAAAAACAGCTCATGTGTAATTATGAAACCACGAGACGACCAGCTCTCAGTGGTCAACAGCCGCTAGGAAGTAATCTTGCTAATAATCCAGCGACTTTATTTTCTTCTTCTCGCAGAAGCAAGCGTAAGTGCAGTGAAGAAACAATGGCACCGTCAGATAAAAAGTTGAGAATGGCGTAATGGCATCATCGAGACTGCATCCGCAATGCGCCATCCAATCGTATCACCTCGCCATTAACCATAACATTTTCAATGATATGAATAACAAGGGCGGCAAATTCTTCGGGTTTGCCAAACCGTTTTGGAAATGGCACGGTAGCAGCAAGGCTGTCTTGAACTGCCTGGGGCATGGTTAACAGCAATGGCGTTGCAATCAGGCCCGGAGCTATCGTATTAACCCGTATGCCATATTGCGCCAGCTCACGGGCGGCGGGTAATGTCATGGCAACAACCCCTCCTTTTGAAGCACTATAGGCTGTTTGCCCAATTTGACCTTCGTAAGCGGCTATTGATGCTGTATTTATAATCACACCGCGCTCTTCTGAATTATCAAGCAACGGCAGCCGTGACATGGCATCGGCCATAACCCGCATCACATTAAATGTTCCAACCAAATTAATATCGATGACCTGTTTGAACATATCCAGAGGCATCACACCGTCTTTACCCACCATTTTTTTCGCCGGCGCAATACCCGCACAATTAATACAAATTCTGGGTACACCGAAGCGGGAAATAGTATCGAGCAAGGCCTGCTCTATTGATTCAGCAGAACTTACATCGCAAGCAATACCATCACGGTCAGCTTGCCTGTCCCACACAACAACCTGCACATCACGATCACGCAAAGCCTGCGCGCAAGCCTTGCCCATACCGGATGCTCCACCCGTTACAACTGCTATCTGATGACCTGGATTCACGGGATCTCCTATTTTGTAATGGGTAAATATAATGCCATTGTTGGGTCAAACGGCCCAACCTGCCTGTATTATTAGGTACAGTATATGATATCGTGTAGGTTGGGCCGTTCGGCCCAACAGCAATAAGGATTACTGTTCATGCAAAAACGGTCATACTCCATATTAGCAGCAACACTGGGCCTAATGTACCAAATTAGCCATGCTAATCCCTGGCTTACAGGGCCGTTATTAGCACTGCCTGCAAAGACCGTTCCACGTGGCCATATCACTGTTTTTTACGAAACGGATACTGCCATTTCCGACTCAATATATAATCGTGACTGGAGATGGGTTCCTCAACAAAGCTTCTCCTCTACGCAAATCAGTCCACAGCTATCTTACGGATTAACTGATCGTCTCGATCTACAATATAATGCCCTTTACGAGATAAATCAAAACGAAAATGTATCTTACGAACATATTGGCGACACAGCTGTGATCATTGGTTTTCAAGCACTGTCTCAAGAAAAAAACCATTCATACCCTGACTTACGCATCACACTACAGGAAACTCTTCCTACCGGGTTTTACACGGGGTTTTCGTCAGCCAGAAATGGCGCAGAAGCCACAGGAATGGGAAGTTATCAAACGTCACTAGGACTCAATTTTCAATATTTATCTCAATTGAACGAACAACACTATCTAAATTCACACCTAAGCGTAACATATACTTATGCAGGCACAGCGCGCCTCAATGGGCTCAGTACATATGGTGGAACATCTCAAACTAAAGGCCGTATTAATCCTGGCAATGCGGTCAGTATTGATTTGGCTGGTGAGTTTACATTAACAACCAAATGGGTTGCTGTAATGGAGGCCAACTTTATCTATCAGCAAGCATCCAGCTTTCATGGTATTATTGGTGTGCGAAGCCCCACCGACCCATTAGCGGTTTCAACCCCCCAGCTCTCCAGGACATCACATCGACTATTACCGACAAAACACAATATCGGCAATCCTGATATTGGCAGCGGTAATCTCGATCAAATTACACTGGCACCAGCAATGGAATATAATTTCTCCGATAGTTATGGTGTTATCGCCGGAGTGTGGTTCACGGTAGCAGGAAAAAACACACCGGAATTTATTACACCAATCATTCAATTCAGTGCTTCATGGTAGTGTCAGGAATGCGTGATTAATGCTAGCATGAGTTTTTTTTCAAGAGGACTTCATGATGTGGTTTAACAATGCACTTATCTATCAATACGAGCTTGACGAGTCAACAGACATTGCTGATTTATTATCACAGGATGCCATGAAGCCTTGCCCTCCCCATGCGCGCTTTATTTATGGCTGGTTACCAGCCATTGCGGGTGAGTTTGTGCATGAAGCAGCCGGTACTGCGCTGATTTGTATGGGCAAGGAAGAGCGTCTTTTACCTCGCGGTGTAATCAATCGTATTCTGGCTGAGCGCATACAGGCATTGGAAGCACAGCGCGGTTACGCGATCAAGCGTGCTGAGAAAGGACAAATGGCGGAAGATTTGGAGTTTGAACTTCTACCCAAATCATTTTGCTTGCAAAAACGAACACTGGCACTCCTGGATACTGTCAGCAAGCGATTGATTATCAATGCTGCGAGCTCAAATCAGGCATCTCAACTCACCTCTTTATTGCGTAAATCGGTACCTGGAATTCGCATTGAGCCTTTACAGCACATGGGAAATCTGTCTGTTCTGTTTGCAGAGTGGATTACCAACCCGGCCTCATTGCCAGCCAATTTTCAACTAGCATCGGATTGCCTGCTATTTTCATTGGACGATGATAAAAAACGGTTTAACTGTAAAGGTTATGAATTACCGGCCGAAGAAATACTTACCTTGTTATCACAAGGCTTGGCAGCTGCAGAAATATCCATCATCTGGAATGAACGCATTCAGTTTACGTTAACCCATGAGCTCACCTTTAAACGTCTGAAATGCATGGACTATCTGGTAGATGATTTCAATGAAGTTCGTCAACTGGACGAAGAATACGAACAACAGGATGCCGCTCTGACGCTTCTGTCTGGGGAATTTCGCTCACTAATGGATGATTTACTGGCTGGGATTACTGCGACTGCGCCGGCACCTGATCAAATTGCCATACCTGCATTGCATAAAACGGAAGAATCCTGTCCATTTTGATGGGGACTCGGGTGGGCAAAGGAGCCAGCGGCGACGTGCCCACCAAATTCACGGTCACTTCTTCAATTTCGGAGAAACCACCGAACCAACTGCTCCATCCCTCACTTCAGAAACAGTGGATTTATATTTTCCAATGGTCAGTTTGCTAATGGTCTTAATAACTGCTGTCAAGGCATTTTCTATATTTAAACAATCCTTATGTTGAATACCATATTGTTCCATTTCACTTTTAGCCTTTTCTAAATAACCAGCGGCCATTTCGAGTTTTAGTTTTTTTCTATCATTAGAGGCATAACCCTCTGCAATAACGCACGTTGTATTAAACAAAAGCCATGATTCCAAACGTTTAGTTCCAATCTCACCCTTATCGTTTAATACTTTAATCAGTTGTGCTCGTTCTTTCGCCAGGCTATCAAAACCATCCTTGATTTCAGCATGCATTTTATATCTCCCTGTCGTGAGAAACTGATCAATATTTTTTAGTATAGACTACATTAAACCAAATATTTTTCGAGATTTGAAAATAGTCTTTTAAGATACTTAAAAATCGGTAACGCAGGCGGTAACGCATGCGTTATCCCTAACGTTACCGGTTTTCAAATAACAAAAGATGCGCCAAAAACATGGCGCCTCCGTAAAAAATGCAGAATATTACTCCTGCGGTGCTTTGGGTGATCCATGATATGTCGCCTGATAAACCGCTAACGCATCATCAGCTGCTTTATTCAAACCCATAGCCCGATTGGCATAATACAATATTGATAACGCCGATTGTGCGCTGGGGGCTTGTGGATATGTTTTAATTAAATATCCCGCCCGTTCAACCGCTGCGACATACATTTTATGCTCGTAATAATAAGTAGCCGTGTTCAGCTCGCGTTGCGCAAACATGTTACGTAAATAGATCATGCGTTGTAATGAGTTGGCTTTATAGCGGCTGTCCGGAAACCTCTGTACAAGAGTCGCAAAATCAGAATATGCTTGCGATTGCGTTCCTGGATCACGCCATGAATCATCCATCGGGAATACGTTTGCCAATGCGCCACGTATCTGTTGGAAATTAGCCAGAGCTTTCATGTAATACGCATAATCGACATGTTTTGCACGTGGGTAAAGATGTATAAAACGCTCTGCAGTCGCTGCGGTCGATGGATAATCGTCTTTCTTATAATAAGCATAAATCAAATCGATTTGAGCCTGCTCCGCATAGTCATTAAATGGATACATTGTATCCAGTGCCTCAAGACGTTTAATGGCGGCCGTATATTCTTCCTTTACCATGGCTTTTTTCGAATCAGCATATAACTGTTTCGCGCTGACACCCTGAAAAGGATTATCATCCTCGTCACTACCGCCCCACCAATGTTTACAAGCAGTAAGCGATAACAACATTCCCAATACAACCAATACATTAATTTTTTTCATAAAAACACCCATAGCCAACCACATAACAAACTTCGCTCATTATACCCATTGCAGTTTTTTTTGCTAACTGTATTCTCCTGGAAAAAACAGCTGGAAAAATAATTTCAATCAAATCAGTTGCAAACAATTTTTTGTTATTATAAAATCCGTGACGGAGAGGTGGCAGAGCGGTCGAATGCGGCGGTCTTGAAAACCGTTGAAGGGCAACCTTCCCAGGGTTCGAATCCCTGTCTCTCCGCCAAACAATGTAAATGACTGTTCGTCTTCCCCTTCCAGTAATCGATCAACCAGATAGGAAGGCCGACTGATGCTGCATACCATATTTGATAATAAATCGTCCAATTTTTCTGTTCAACATGGGCAACAAACAATAATACAATCGATTTACAGCGTAACCAAATCAATTGGTTTTGTGTTGTCAATAAACTGCTTGGGTACTAGCTTTGCAGATGCATCTGCAAGTAATCATGCTTTAAACAGACAATCTCGTTATGTTCCCGGCGTAGTATCTATTATTCAGGATCATAGTTATATCCGTACACACAATGCGCCTATTTATTGGAAGATAAGCCCTTATTATATGCCTCAACCCACAGATGCCTCTTGTTCTTTGGCTTCAGCAACTATGGTGATGAATGCGCTACGTATACCTCAGATGCAGTATGCCAATCAAAAACTCGCAACAACCAATAGCGTTGTGCACAGCACCCGGAATGCTTGGGAAAATGATGTGAAACAAGGTGGTGATGGCGTTACTTTGGATGAATTCGGTTCGTTTTTATCGCAAACCATGAAAGCTTATAACATCCTGCCAACCAAGCTTGAAGTCATACATGCAACAAGCGTTAAAGACATTGTTACAAAATTTCACCAAGCACTACTGGAAAGTGAAAAGACTGGGCTAACATTTATTATTGTAAATTTTGATCAAAAATTCATAAGCGGAACTGAAAGTGTTGGACATTTTGCACCAGTTGGTGCCTATGATGCTAATACAAAACGTGTGTTGATCATGGACCCTGATCGAGAACTCTTTGAACCTTATTGGGTATCTGAACATCGATTACTGAAGGGTATGGAAACAGCAGATTCAGATGCACACAAAAACCGTGGGTTTGTCATCGTGACCGTAAAATAAAAGCGAGCAAAGGAATTTTTGCTCAAATTCAGCATGAACGGTCTTGTGAACATTCCTTATCTTAGTGCCATTAGGACATGGCTCATTGAATCAACGTTCTAACCATTGGCAATACTCTACAAATACTTGTTTAACCTGTTCTGGATTGTCAATCCATGGGAAGTGAGCTGCATTTTTTATCTCACGAATACAAATATTTTGCCGTTGAAACTGCGGTGCATGTGAAAAAAGTATTAATGGCGTTAGATGATCCTGATCACCTGAAAAAATTAATGTTGGTATTTTTTCTGGAATCCATTGTGCTTGATAAGTTCTATCAAAATTGTTTTCTGCCCATAGCTGGCTTTTATAATTAAAAGGTAACGAAACAAGCATCTCAATTATTTTTTCTAAATTTGTGGATATGGAAAAATAAGGTGCGCAGGCAATTGTAATCTCCCGTAGTAAATCATTTGATGGATTTTTTTCATAAATTTTTTGTAATTTTTCAGCTTCTGCCAATGGGTGATTTTTAACATACTCCATAAAAAAACTCTGCCAGCTTGCATTAGGTGCAGAATCCATTAATACAAGCCCCAGAAGATTGTTTTCCAGTTCTGGTGTTGCAAGAGCAAACATGCCACCTGATGAATGAGCTACTAAAATAACGTTATCCAACTCATTAGTGGCTTCGATAAGAGCGTTAGACCAGTTTGAAAAGTTTTTCTCATCATCTTCCGTATTATTTGAGCCGTCTCCAGGTAAATCCAGATACCAAATAGTACCGGGAAGGGATAAAATTTCAGTTAAATTATGCAAAGATTCAGATCCCAGTCCAGGGCCGCCCGGTAAAAACAACCAGTTATATTTTGTATTATTATCTCGATGCAAACGACTTAAGCGTGCTTTTGATTTAGTCCAAATTGGATTTTGATTCATGTATACACCCGTGTTTTTTAACCTGAACGTCCTACCCCTATGAAAAACATCTTTAATATATTAAGCTATAGCAAAATACTAATAAGGATAACATCATGCAAATCAAATTACTGTTTTTAGGTACAATATCAGGGATCTTGCTATCATCAATTATGAGCACAGCTATAGCTTGCGGATGCACGGACAAGAACACTACCTCGCTGAAGGCTAAAGTTGAATCTGCCACTCCAACTCCGTCACCTACAAAAACACCCTGAAAAACAAAAGACTGTGACCACTCCCACATTAGAAGGCCATTTTAATGTGGGAAAAAGAAATTTATCCCGTAATATCCACTGCAAGTAACAATAATTTTGTTGGGAATTAAAAAAATCATTGTGGCGCTGAGATAATGGCTAAATTTAATGCGCGTTAAACCCAAACCATAATTAACCAGGTTAAATGGAATTATCGGTGTCAATCGTAACAATGCCACCCCTTTCCATCCTTGACGTTCGACCTGCATCATCAACTTTTGTATACGAACACTGTCACTAGCTGCAAAATTGTCAGGTCTCAAATATCGGCTAATACAAAAACCACATGCTGCACCTAAAGTAGCACCAAATAAATTCATTATTGTCCCTGTTACGGGACCAAACAACATACCGCCAGCCAGGACTAAAAGGACCGTGGGCAGACATAAAATGCTAACCAGACAATATACCAACAGAAATAAAAAAGGAGTAAGAACTCCAAATGAATCCAGTTTATTGATAATGAGTTCCAGATTATATTGAAAAAACCAGGCAATCATCACAAACGTAAGAATTGCCAAACTCCAGCGAGCTTTCCTGGCAACAGATCCTGGTGAATAAAACATAATTTTGCCGATCATATAAACCACCCTCTACCACGTGACCATCAGGATACCATTAAAATTCAATTGTCGGGAGCAATTGCCAACACGCCCTAGTCGTAAAAATATTGGAATCATACTCCCCAATTTTTATACTATAATTAAACTGAAGATAAAGAGGCTAATGAACGGTACGATCAACCGAGTGCAAAAAATAGGAGTTAAGGAGATCATAATGCCATTATTAAGTAATGAATATCTCGATGCTCAATCTCTTGTAACACATTCCAGCAAACTCATTGAAAGTGGAAAACCGTATTGTCTTCAGGGTATAAGAAAAACGATTAAAAAACTTTATTTTCAGAATGATCAATTAAATGATGCCAAAGCAAATTTACTTATCAAAAACGATAATCAGCGTTTTCAGGATTATCCTCATTTGAAGTCCGTGTTAATGTATTTGTTGTCGAATGAATCGATTGATTTGGTCTGTTTAGAGGAGTTTTCTAAAGAAGATTGGCAACCAAACATTGAATATAACTTCGCGTTTTTTAATAACGACTACCTTTATTTTGAATCCAATGATGATAAAGTTAAGAATTTGTTTGGATTATTGGCTAAAGTTAGCCGAGCGATGATTGTCCTGATTGAAAAAAATAATACACCAGATGATACGATGGCTTATGAGTATGCTTATAAAATGATGGCGTTATTTGTGACTGATATTCATGATGAAAAAGACACTGATGCCTGGTTTAAAAGGATCTCAAAAGAGATGGGGCAATTGCTTAAGACTTCGTTAAATCAAAAACAACATCCTTATCATGACCTATTACTGACCGCGCTCGAATTACCAAAGAAGGTCGATGATCGGAGGGGATGGATTAAACTGATTAAAAAGCAGGGTGTGCCAGTTTTAAAAGCATTTGCGATAGCAGCTCGTATTGAGGAAAAAAATGAGGGACGCGCTCCAACAGACTTACATCAAGCCGAAATATTAAAAGCACAATGTCACTATGAACGTGCTAGTGAAGATGTTGCGTTTGCAGCGCTGTGCCAATCTTACCAGGTTTCAGAGCAGAGGGTTAATCTATCTTTAGACTATCTAAGTAAGGGATGGCCAAAGAAAAGCGATGATCTGATCCCTAAGGTGCTGGTGCAATATAAAACGTACACTTGGTCAAAATTACCTCCAGATGACAAGTGTGCATTAATTTTAGGAGATATTACGGACTGTTGTCAGTCGATTGATGGTCACTCAAAGCAATGTGTTTTTGATGCAATCAGTTTGCCGAACAATGGTTTATACGTATTGAGAGATGGCAAAAAAATTATTGGCCAATCCTATGTGTGGTTGAGTCAAACGGGGAATTTATGTTTAGATTCAATCGAGTGCTTCAAGCATAGTATTAGTGACGCGGATCTGCGGATCATATTAACGGATTTTGCAAATCACTTGTTTGCAGACTATCCCATGATTAAGCGGGTAATGTTAGGCACTGGAGGAAAGACCCCTAACATGTTGTTTGCAAAAACTGAGTTTAGGGAAAAAATAAAGCAAGGTTTATTTTATGGCGATGCTAGAGAACAGTATCTCATTGCGGAACAACCGCTACCATTGATGAAAGAGCAGCAGGAAGCTTTGTATCAGTTGTTAAACCATTATCCTGATACCTTTAGAATTTGTATTGATTATTTATGTCATTATTTGGTTGATACCAGTGATTTTGTACAAACTTTGGGTGATATATTAAAAAAATATCCATCCATGGCTAAAATAACCTTCGATGACGTGCAAATGTATGTCGCTTTATTTTCAGCGTTTCATGTGAATGATTTAATACCAATAAGCTTTCATGAGTTTCAACAATTAACACCAGAAAAAAAAGCAACGGTTTGCACTGCACAACTTGTTTGGCTAAATAGACAGGTTGATATCATCAATCTATTACCGTTTATTCCGGTTGAAGAGCGTTTTAAAGTAGTAACGTTTAAGCGATTGTTAAATGCATATCTCTTGCACCCAGAGGAGATTAAGAAAATATTCGCTGCTTTATCCAAGGCTGAGTGCGTGACATTGGTTAGATCAAAAGATATTTTAGGTCAACCGTTATTGGATCACGTTATTAACGAAACAGAAACTTTTAAAATCCTTTTTAACGTTTTACCTGAACCAGAACGTGCTGAAGTGTTGAGAGAAAAAAGTTTTACTAAAAACGAGACGTTATTACAATCTGCTTTCTCAAATATTGAAGTTTTAAGAATGCTTTTAGATCTTGTTGAACCGAAAGAACGTTTTGCCGAAATGGCGGCGCAAGAGGGGCGAAGTTCGAGTTTGTTCGTTTCTGGACTTACCGACCCTTCGCTTCTCAAGACTCTTTTGGACGCGTTACCCAGATCAGACTATCCGAAATTATCGAGTTATATTGATGGTTCTCGCCGTAATTTTTTAGGAAATTACGTTAGCGCTATTTCTGTGGCTATGATTTTAGATCTCTACACGAAAGATGAGTGTTTAATGATACTGAGCAAAGAGGATTCAAGTGGAAATATATTTTTGGATTATGCGGTTCAACATCCTGACTTGTTGAAAATGCTGGTACCGTATTATTTCAAAAATGATTTTTTCAGTAGGCTAACCACAACTAACTC
>Ga0207016_1063_pt2 | contig 22569 bp, 22 predicted proteins | sample Alteio_BWMinCont_54_FD_153469 | JGI IMG/M metagenome (GOLD analysis project Ga0207016, IMG submission 153469) | Enriched cells from forest soil in Barre Woods Harvard Forest LTER site, Petersham, Massachusetts, United States -... | ecosystem: Environmental > Terrestrial > Soil > Temperate forest >...
ATTTTGTCGTGCAATTTGACGATGTGATATTTCCGCTTGAAGTTAAATCAGGCATCTCTCGTAAAAAGGCGCGTCAGTTTATCATGTATGATTTCAGGCAACGGCTCACCTGTACATATTTCATCCATATACTGAACCAGTGGCTCTTCCCCTTTGGCCCACAAAAACTCAGTAAAACTGAACGGATAAAGCGTCAAAAAATCCACCTTACCTACAGGAAAGCCTTTGCCACGGGCAAGAGCAACACCTAAAAGCGAGCCGGCAGCACAAACATGATATTCATTAGCTGATTCATTAAAGTACTTCAAACTATTTAACGCTTCGGGACACTCCTGAATTTCATCAAAAATGATTAAAGTTTGTTCCGGTTTGATCTCAACACCTGATTCAATTGCCAGAATTTTTATAATATCATGTGGCTTTAAACTTCCGGCAAACAACCCATGTAACTGAGGTGTGTTTTCAAAATTAAAGTAGGCAACAGTGTTATATTCCAACGAACCAAAAGCCGTCAAGATATAAGTCTTTCCTACTTGCCTTGCTCCCTTTAGAATCAACGGCTTTCGAGACGAATCATGCTTCCAACGCTGTAAATTTTCAAAAATATATCGTTTCATAACGTAAATATTGGCATAAAAGTGCGCCACAAGCAATTATTCGTTCGAAAAAGTGCGGGTTGATACATTTATTCGTACGAAAAAATGTATCATTACACAAATGCGAACATTACATAATGCAGTATTATTTTATAAACGAGGCTGAGAACCAGATTTGAAATTCTGTTCTTCATCATTAGCCACTATTCTGCTTTTTTATGCACCTGCAATAAAGCAAAAAACAATCTAACTTGATTAACATTGTATCATATGCGCAAATTAAAGATCTATTATTTTTATTTTCGCCATATCGAGATAATTTGACCAATTCGGTCCATTTATGATAAGATCAATCCGAGCGTTTAGACACATTTAAACTCAAAGGATTAATTATGCGAATTAACGAATTAGATGATTTTGAAACCAGAGATAAGCTACGAAAATTTGGTTTCGACCTTGGGATGACTCTTGATGAAATTCAGGAGTTTTGCGTAGGGCCAATTATTTTGGGTGTTCAGGGCATTTTTGAGGGGGCACCGCTATATTACGCGGCGCAACAAGGTGATGCTAAATTAGTAGAAGTGCTTTGCAAAAACGGTGCCAACCCTAATAAAAGTATAGAGCATGAAAATGGTTCTACTAGCAATGATGGAGATACCCCCCTACTTATTGCAGTTAGGTACGGGAGAGCAGAAGCAGTAAAGATTTTGCTTGAATATGGAGCTGATCCAGCATATGTAAATAAATATTCTCATAAATCGGTAAAATATAACCTGGATGAAGGACGACATGCTTCATCAGGAATATTTGGATTCTTTTCTACTCAGATTGATAAACGGCTGATTGGTAAAGATATTAATTATGATAAAACGGAACAATATCTTAAAGAATTTAAACAACGAACCCGCCCCCCCATCACAAATCTCGGTTAATATGTTATTTTTTAATGTCATAACTAAAGCGGGACATATGGCCCGCTTCTAAATTATCCTAAAAAAAACAGTTGAATCAGCATATTAGACCATCTCGTTACGATTCAACTGCTTTTTTCAAGATGATATTGATGCTGAAGATTATCGTCGCCGAATATCGACCCGATTAAACCTGCAAAAAATCCAGTTTACCAGTAAAGCTACTTCGCAAATAAAAACCCCGCGGCAACGTTAGCACTTTGTTCCCAGCTTCATCAAAACCATAACACAGCGATTTGGCATTCGCACCTTTTGGTCTGACTTGCAAATAATCGCCCATGCTTGCATCAATCTCTGTCAACCTTCCAGTACCAATCATCAGGGTCAGTTCGGACCAATCATTTGCGAGTACAGCTTCGTCCTGAATGGACGGCGACCATAACAGACCTCTGCCAATTCGCCGATGCAAGAATGGAATATTTGTATCGCCCTCAATTGACAACCATAACACACGACGTAATTTAGCGAAGCATTGGGAGGTCTTCCAAAGCTGTTTATGAACAGTAAGTAATGGAATCGTCGTGACGAACGTTGATTCAGCCGGTTTGCCCATATGATTAATCGGCAAGGTTTTCAGCTCGATACCTAATGTCACAAAATCAGGTTCTGAACGACTGCCCGCACTGGCACCCAAGATCAATTCAATGGCCTGCCCTGCCCACCCTTTGCGTTGCGATGGGTTATCCGGAATCTGTAAATTGAGCATGCTGGCCAATTGTGCCAGACTTAATCCTTCTATAGCCCGGCAGCGATTTAAGAGTTCTGCTTCACTCGTTGGGGGTAGCATTATTTAATTCAACATTGAGTGATGGGATCGGAGGCTTGATGCCAGCTGCCTTAAACTGTGCCATGATCGCAAATAAAACTTTTGAACGAACTTCAAAACGCGTATGACTTTGAACATTAATAAAATAACGTACTTCGAAATCAATTAATACTTCATCAATTTGTTTAAGCAATACTTGGGGTGGCGGCTCATTTAACACTTCAGGGATAATCACCAAAACATCCATAATCAATTGCTGAACCATGCCTGGATCATCCGCTCGATTGACCTTAATCGGCACAACCGATCTAATGATATTGTCCTGATGCGTCCAGTTGGTAAAAGGCTTGTTAAATGTCTCTGCATTCGGAATTAATACTTCCATGTTATCCCAGGAGGATACACGCATGGATCGAATTCCAATATGTGCAACACGCCCTTCATATTCACCCAACGTAATCAGATCACCTTCCCGCACTGGCCGCTCAATCAACAACATCAAGCCGCCTACAATATTGCTGGCAAAATCACGCAAACCAAATCCCATTCCCACTGCAAGACCACCAAACACAATCGCCATGCCTGAAAAATCAATCCCCAACACTCTGAGTGTTAGCAAACCGCCCAATAAAATAATCGCATATTGCGTAAACACAGCAAGACTATTGCGAACGCCCGGATCACTGACTTTGCGGTACAACCAGCGATAACAAAACTCACGGGTCCATTTTGCAAACCACATAAACACAAACAACAGGGCTATAAATTTAAATACACTAAATAATGTAATCCTGGCACCAGATAAATCCACAAAAGGATAATGACCAACTTGTGATAGCACTGCAACGACTTGCGAATCCGCAGTCCATCCAAACATTTCAAATAAAATATAAATCGACAATAACACCAGAAACACCCGGGCAAGGGCATCAAAGGGTTTAAGAATTACTTCAATCCATAACCAGCCATTGTGTAATGATGAAAGCATCCATTTCGACATGGCATCCAATGCATCCACTACCAGGCCGCGGACCAAAACATAACTGGTGATAACCAACAACACATAAGCCTGATAACGACTCAGAGTCCAGGCTAAATCAATGTACCCCACAAAACCAATCATGGCAGTGGTCAACAATGTCAAGGGAACTAACACAACCAGCAATGATATTGCGTTACGTAAATAACGTTTTTTTGTTTTAAACAATGGCCATAACAGATAAGGAATAACGTCCTTGCTTTTCCATGCAACCAGCGACAGTGCGAGTAAAAAGAGCATGAACATACGGTTAAATATGTCCTGAACCAATAACGACAGAGGCAATTGATGAGCAAGCACCATCAGCGCCGTACTCCATCCACCGGCAAGCAACAACCATAGCAACCGATAATATAGTTTAACGTCTTTACCGGATGAATCACTCATGCGCTCCAGCAACATGAGGCGCGCAACCAAAATCAAATTTCGAAACGTTAACCACACCAGAAATAAATTAATTAACAAATGATAATTTGACAGTAAAACGTGATTTAGAAAAAACATCACGACCAGCATGGTGGCTACAGTGAGGTGAGGTATATTGCGATATAACAATGTTAATGCGCCATCATAAAGATGGCCTGACATGCTTGAGCGCTCCTTGCCTTGCAGAATCACACGTAAACCGCGACTCAAGGCTACTGCGGCAAAAAAAATCAGAACAAGGCTGCCCCACTGCAATGCTGCGGACCACAGATCCTCTCGCACATAATTATCTCTGAGTTTCAGTAATAACAATGTTGAGTAGTTATAGAATTGTATTGGAATTTGTAATAATTGTCCGGTAAGAACAGGCCAGCTGTTAAGGTGATATTCAGCCAAACTTTGCCGAGATCCCAGTTTTTTGGTTAATTGCTCCTGTTTTTCTTCAAGCTCTTTTCGTAAAGTTACTTGCTGCATGGCCACTTGTTTGAGTCGTGAAGTAATCGTTTTCTGCATCATGTAAATTTTTTGTTTTAAGTTACTATTGGACACTAGCAGTAATTCGCTGGCAAACAATCCCTGCATTTTTTTCAGAGAATGCTCTATCCCGGACAGGTGCTTGAGAGCCAGCTTATAAAAGTCTGTGGCCGATTCAATGGTTTTAATATCCTGATTTTTTAGCAGAAGATAGTTCACGGTAATCTGTTGTTTTTGTAATCCAAGCTCGATTATTTGATGCTGTAGAAGGATGATGGCCTGATTGTTCAGGAGCAATTTCGCCTCATAATTCAGATTTTCCGAGAACGTGGCAGTTGATTTTTTTGTCTGCTGAAGCTCAATATTGTCCTGATATAACTTATCACGCGCCAGCTTGATTGCATGAATTTTTTCCCGCAGTTGATCCAGTTTCTGTTGCACTGCCATGTTAGCTTGCAACAAGTCCAGACGAGCCTGTTCACTCAATAGTGTCGCCTGGTAATCCCTGGCGAGGGCAAGGTTCTCGTTAATCAACTGAATGGTGATATTATTTTCGGCTTTAAGCTCGTTAATATGGTTCATCTGTTCATCAAGTGCGGGCGTATTCTGCAGCTTCTCCAACGGCAATTCCTGTAGTTTTTTCAAACGACGGGTCAAATTTTGCTGTTGCTTGCGTTGATCAGACATAAAATCAGTCAAACTGGCGATTTTTGCCTGCATTAAGGCCTGCATGGTTGCATTTTGCTGTTTACGTAAAGTTAAAGAGGCCTGATCAGCTGGTTCGCCTGATTTTGATAATAATCCTGCGTCCTGGGTCGCCTGGATTAAATTGATTTTTTCCTGAGTTAAATATTCATTCAGCTTGCCACCATGATCATCCGGTGTTGCGAAACCTGTATTCAGGACAAAAAATAATAGCAAACAGGGCAACACAAAAGATCGCATAACATCCCCTTGGCCAGTTTCGTGAAATAAACCTATTTAACCGTAACGTTATCTTTTCCCGGCACAACAGGCGGCATCACCCCTAACGAGATAATTAATTTCAATGCAGCTTCTGTGGACATTGACAACTCCATTGTATCGGATTTTGGCACCATCATTAAAAATCCCGACGTAGGATTCGGGGTGGTTGGAATAAACACCGTCAACATCTCTTTACCCGTATGCTCACTAATTTCAGCCGGAGGAGAACCGGTATGAAATGCAATACTCCATATCCCCTTGCGCGGATACTGGATTAATACTACCTTGCGAAATGCCTGACTATTGGTTGCAAACAAAGCCTGCATCACTTGTTTTGAGCCATTATAAATGGTCCGAACCAATGGAATTCTGTCCAGAACAGCCTCACTCCAAGTCACCAGCCGCTGCCCCAACAAATTGGTCGCCACCATGCCGGTTACCAATAACAGGATCAACGATAACAACACGCCAAAACCGGGCACATTAAAGCCAATTAATTGCTGAGGTTGGTATGCGTGCGGTATCAGCGCAATCGTTTTATCCAGTAAATCGATGATAAATCGCAGAACAACCATCGTAACTAGGATAGGCATCCACACCACCAATCCAGTAAGAAGATAACTGCGCAGAGAAGATGTCCCTTTCAATTTTTATTCATCCTTACCTGTTTTTAAAGACACAGTGGATTCTGTGCTTTTTTTCTCAGAAGAACCACTGTCTGAAGTTGTAGTGGTTTTATCTGTTTTCGCGCCGGTATTTGTATTTTTTTCTGGCTTACTTTTGGTTTTAAAATCAGTTGCATACCAACCGGTTCCTTTCAATTGAAATCCTGCAGCAGAGACTAGTCGCACGGCGGTTTCTTTGGAACAAATCGGGCATAGTTTGGCTGGCTCGTCACTCATTTTTTGTATCAAATCAAATGTATGATGGCAATTCGAGCATTGATATTCATAAATTGGCATCAGAAGCACTCCGTAAACGATTGTATCAAGCTCGTGATTATATCTAACTACTGGTTAACGAACAATGGGTGAACCACGCATTGCGCAGGGCTTGATGCGATTTTATCTCTTATGGTATGTTGTTTCTTTACTATCCTCGTTTCGGCATGTAAACAATTTGGGAGCTGTCTTGTTAAATTATAGTAGTTTTATTGATAATCAATTTGTTAAAACAGCTAACCCTGAAGCATTAGACGTCTTAAATCCTGCAAACGGAGAAACCATAGCAGTTTTGGATAAATTATCAGCCAATCAAATTGAAGATGCTTTATCTGTAGCTTATCAGGCACAAAAAAAATGGAAGAAATTAACCAGCATTGAGCGTGGGGATTGGTTAACCAGGTTGGCGGATAAATTAATCGATCATAAGGAAAACATAGGTAGAATATTGGCATTGGAGAGCGGGAAAAGTTTTGAAGATGCTACTAATGAGACTATATATGCTGCTGAAGTTACTCGTTACCATGCAGGTTGGGCACGGCGTATAGAAGGCGAAGTTATTCCCAGTGATTCACCTGATGAAAATCTGGTTTTACACCGTGAACCCATGGGTGTGGTTGCCTGTTTAATCCCATTTAATTACCCGGTTTATACTTTATTACGCAAAATAGCCCCCGCTTTGATTACCGGCAATTCGGTGATAGTTCGTCCCAGCAGTAGTACTCCCTGTTCGGCTATGGAAATTGCAAAAGCCATTGCAGACTGCGAATTTCCCAAGGGAGTTATAAATATTTTAATAATGGACCACGACGTTGCTGAACAGATTTGTACTGATAGCCGTATAAGCATGATGACTTTAACCGGGAGTGTGTATGCTGGAAGACAAATACTGGAGTATTCGAAAACAAACATTGCCAAGTGCTCCCTGGAATTAGGTGGGAAAACTCCAGCAATCGTGGCTTCCGATGCAGATCTGGAAAATGCGGCCAAACTGATTGTAATGTCAAAAACCACCAATTGTGGTCAGCTCTGTACTGCGATTGAAAGAGTCTATGTACATGACAGTATTTATACCCAATTTGTTGAATTGCTAAGATCAAACTTAAGTCAAATCCAAATTGGAGATCGATCAATCAATCCAGCATTCATGGGGCCATTAATTAGTAAAAAGTCTCGTGATAATATCCATCAAATTGTTTTAAAAGCTGTTGAACAAGGGAGCACAGTAATATTGGGTGGTGACATTCCAAACCTTGACGGTTTTTTTTATCCGCCTACCTTAATTGTTGACTGCCATCAAAAAATGGACATTATTCAGGAAGAAATTTTTGGACCCATATTGCCAGTAGTCAAATATTCGGAGATAAGCCAGGCGCTTGAAATGGCAAACGATAATCAATATGGCCTGGCGTCAGTAATATTTAGCGAAAATTATCGAACTATCATGACGTTTGCTAACCATATTGAAGCTGGGGAATTATATGTTAACCGCACACCAGCTGATCCTTATCAGGGATACCATGCTGGATGGAAGCGCTCAGGCTTGGGCGGGGATGATGGCAAACATGGCATGCTTGAATTTACTCAAACTCGATTAGTGATCATGAAATATTGAGCCGGCTGGGCCTCGGCCCAACAAAATACCGTATGAAACCATTGTTGGGCCGAGACCCGACCAACCGAGGTTATAGCATGCGTAATAATTTTTCCAAATATTTGCAATTAATCGTGTTGATTGTGGCAGCAGGAACAATTTATCCGATGTTATATTTACGCCAAAATTACCAAACGTCAATGTTAGACGTATTTCATATTTCAGCAACTCAGTTTGGAGAACTATATTCCGTGCTCGGAATATTTTTCTTTGTCGGTTGCCTGCCCAGTGGCTGGCTCGCTGATCGATTTTCCCCGCGAAAATTAATTAGTTTTTCATTGGTTGGCACAGGTGTATTAGGTTTTTGGTATGCTACATTTCCTGGCTTTACCCAATTGTTGATTATATTTTGTGGATGGGGAGTTACCGCCGGATTAACATTTTGGGGGGCTTTAATCAAACGTGTAAATCTATTGTCAAAGAAAGATGAACAAGGACGGTTTTATGGTGCACTGGATGGTGGCCGTGGTTTTGTTGAAGCTTTACTAGCTACTATTGCCGTTTCTGTCTTTGCATATATTGCCAGGCATCATGCAGGAAATGTTGCCATGGGTTTAAAGCAAGTAATTCACATTTATGCCTGTTCATGTGTCGTAGTGGGTATTATTATTTTATTCTTTGAAGATCCGGCTGCAGATCAGGAAGCTGAAAAAGAACTTAAAGCACATCACACTACGTTCTTACAAGACTTAAAAACAATTCTTGCCAATAAACAACTATTACTTATGTCTTTGATAATTTTCTGTGGTTACCAGCAGTTTTGGGCCACTTATTTATTTTCCGGATATATGCAAAATGGTGGGTTAAGCGCTGTAACTGCAGGATTTATTATTGCATTTAAATTATGGATGAGACCAATAGGTGGTATAGGCGGTGGGATTTTAGGTGATAAATTCTCAAATATTAATATTTTGATTATTACATTGTTTATTTCAGCCATCTGTTTATGCGTACTATCGCTTATATCTGTTTTTCAATCAGTTTATATGGTTATTTTTTTTGTAATTTTTTGTGGTTTAATCACATATATAATCCGTGGAATTTATTGGGCTATTCTGGAAGTGTGTCATTTACCCAATGACATAAAAGGCCTGGCCATTGGCCTGATATCAATTATTGGTTATAGTCCCGATATATTTTTACCTATTTTAAACGGTTATTTATCTGATACTTATCCTGGGCTGTTGGGTTATAGAATATTCTTCTTATATATAGCAGTTATGGGGATAATTGGCGGGCTGGCAGCAATCATTCTCAAAGCGAGTGTTACTAAAAAAGTAACTGCTCGCAGGGTGATATTGGCGCTCGGAGAAGTTACCTAAAAGGGATGCATCATGAAATTAGTATCTATGGAGTCTTATATTGTCGCAACACCATCACCACATATTGGCGGGATGTATTGGATATTTGTTCATATAACTACCGATTGCGGAATCAGAGGTGTAGGTGAAATATATTCAGCAACATTCCATCCTGATGGTATGAAACCTTTAATTTCGGATGTTTTTGAGCGTTATTTACTCAATCAGGATCCGCATCATATTGAAAAATTCTGGCGACTAGCCTATTCCAGTGGCTTTACCCAGCGCCCGGACTTAACCATGATGGGCATCGTAAGCGGATTTGAAATGGCGTGTTGGGATATTATTGGCAAAGCTGCCAACAAGCCTGTTTATGAATTAATTGGCGGCAAAGTTCATGAAAAGCTAAGAAGTTATACCTATCTTTATCCAAAAAACAGCCAGGGTGAATATGATTATAATGATCCGGACTTAGCCGCAGAATGTGCTGCAGAATATGCCAAACAAGGTTTTACTGCACTTAAATTTGATCCTGCGGGACCTTATTCAGCTTTCTCTGGCCATAATATATCGCTGGAGATCATGGATCGGTGTGAATTATTTTGTAAAAAAGTACGTGAAGCGGTGGGTTCAAAATGCGATATTTTAATCGGTACCCACGGACAAATGACCCCATCCTCAGCGATTAGATTAGCCAAAAGATTGGAAAAATACGACCCAATGTGGTTTGAAGAACCCGTTCCGCCGGGCCAGGAAGAGGCTATGGCTGAAGTAGCGCGAAAGACTACCATCCCTATTTCTGCTGGAGAAAGATTGACGACAAAATATGAATTCTATCGCTTGCTCAATACCGGGGCGGCAAGAATTTTACAAATGAATCTGGGGCGTGTGGGCGGGATTTTAGAAGCGAAAAAAATTGCGGCAATTGCTGAAGTCTTTTATGCCCAGATCGCACCACATGTATATAATGGACCTATCGGTGCTGCTGCAAGTTTTCAATTGGCCATGGCATCGCCCAACTTCCTGATACAGGAAAGCATTATGACCTGGGGCGGATTTTATGCGGAAATTTTACAAACGCCGATTAATTCAGAAGACGGTTATATTATCCCCTCCGGTTTACCGGGATTGGGAGTAGAATTAAACATGGATGTGGTTAAAATGAATTCACCTTATATCGGGGACAAGCTGCATCTGCAGATGTCTCCCATTCCATTTGATATGAAAGATCATTCACCGGCTAAAGGATAAAATCCATGGTAACGCCCTTGTGGCGTCAATTTTTATACAGTAATTTGAATTCTTAATCAGATTGGTCTATACGTAATGTAAGACTGTTTTTTTGAGAATTGAAATGACAACGATGACGGGTAAAGAGGCCGACGTGCTAAGAGACCTTGCGGGTAGTTATGTTCGTATAAACCAAACAGATCTAAAAAAGGCAGAATGTTGTGTTGATTTAGGAGCTTTCCTTTACGCACACGATCATAATACATCAGAGTTTGGTGATCTTAAAAAAGGGTTCAATTTATTATTTGAAAGTTTTCATGGTCAAGCACTGTGGAGTGACATTTTGACAGCCGCAACCCAAGGCTTGAGCTCGGAAGAGACCAATAAAATTGAAACGTCTCCTGCGAGTACTTGTTTGAAAAAATCCTTTGTCGAAATTGTAAAAAACGCATGTGATGAAAGAATATTAAATCATTCCGATACTGGTTCTTCTATTGTTAAACTTAATTTGGTTATTGACACAACCGTACCAGATAAAATATCAATGACTATTACCGACAACGGAAGAGGATTCCCTCAACCGTTTTTAGATAAAGTGGCTTCACCAAGCCTTAGGGATAATTATATGAGATCACCTGGTAGCGAAAAAGAGAGGGGACTTAGTTTATTCGGAGGTGCTGGCTTGGGTTTACGGAACTTAATTGCTGAGGTAGAGCATGGTGCCGACCTAGATAAACTCCATATAATTAAAAAATACCATATTGAAAACCTGGATCCAAAAATTACATTTGACAACAACAGAGAGGGTTCTGGAGCGAGCATTACGATTACAATGTCAGACATGCCTTTGCAGTTACTTGCCGAAAAAAAACATGAACTGGACATCGGAGATCCAGAACTGGAGGCAATAATGATGGCTCCCCCAAAAAATAAATATGGCCTTAAAAAATTGCCAGCAAACATAGATGTTGCGAAAGAAAATCAAGCTGCCTTAAAGGAAGAACTTAATAGTTTAAAACGAAAAAGTCCTCAATCAGTAACTGACGTTGACTCACTGTCACCCGAAATAGCAACAAAGCGCCTCAAAACTTGAGAAGTCTTCGCTCAGGTATTCAATTAGATTATACTATTGACGAGGCACCAGCGTAAGCGTAATGGAGAGAATACATTATTATAGCTAATTTTGATTATATAATTATTGGTGGGGGTTCTGCAGGATGTATTCTTGCCAATAAACTCTCGGAATCCGGTAAATTTAGTGTGTTACTTTTGGAAGCCGGTGGTTCGGATAAAGCACTTTGGTATAAAATCCCCATTGGCTTTGCAAAATCATACTATAATCCAGACAGTAATTGGATGTTTTATAGCGAACCTGAAAAAGAGCTAAACAATCGCAATATTTACTGCCCCCGGGGCAAAATTTTGGGCGGATCTGGCACAATCAATGCCATGATTTACGTTCGCGGCCTAAAATCTGATTTTGATATGTGGTCTCAAAACGGCAACGATAATTGGACATTCGATAAATTATTACCTACTTTTAAAGCGCTGGAAACTCATCCCTTGGGGGAGACTGACTATCATGGAGACAAGGGTCCGATTAAAATTACTCAGATGAAACATGTGGCACACCCACTCTGTAATTATTACCTGGACGCATGCAAAGAACTAGAGTCAGGCGTGACTGATGATTTTAATGGCCAAAATCCTTATGGTGGTGGTATTTATGATATAAATGTTAATCGTGGAATACGCTCCTCAAGTAACTATGAATATTTAACTCCTGCTAAAAAACGTCCCAACCTGACCATTATACTCAATGCTTTTGTCAGTAAAATAAACTTTACCGGCAAAAAAGCGACCGGTGTAATATATAACCATCATGGTAAATCTGTTGAAGTTAAAGCCAATAAAGAAATAATTTTAAGTGCGGGAGCCGTGCATAGCCCCATTTTATTGCAACACTCTGGGGTAGGCGATAAAGAACTATTAAATAAACATAACATTAAAATAATCCATGAATTAAGTGCCGTAGGTAAAAACCTGCATGATCATATTTGTGCCAGTTATTATTATGAAGCCAATATAAAAACATTAAATAATGATCTTAGTTCTTTAATGGGTAAAATGAAGCTGGCTTTGAACTATATACTATTCAGGAAGGGTTTGTTTGGTTTGAGTGTTAATCAAGCTGGCGGATTTTTTTACGGCGATAACCGTTCGGCGGTACCCAATATTCAACTGTACTTTAATCCATTGTCATACCAGATTCCAAAGGATGGCAGTAATAGATTAAAACCAGAACCATACTCCGGGTTTTTATTGGCTTTTAACTCGTGCCAACCAACCAGTCGGGGCACTATTGAAATATCAGGCAACCACTTTTCAGACAAGCCAATCATTAAGCCAAATTACCTGTCTACGCAACATGATATCGATGAGATAATCCAGGGTTCTAAACTGGTCAACCGAATCATGAATACCGAATCAATGCGTAAAGTTACCATAAGACAAACGGTGCCGGATTATGAATTGAATGATGAAACAGAGATTCTAAATTATTTTAGAGAGAATTCCGGCTCAATTTATCACTTATGTGGCACATGTAAAATGGGGAATAGTCCTGAAACGTCTGTTGTAGGACAAGACTTGAAAGTACACGGTGTGGATGGATTACGGGTAATTGACGCGTCCATATTTCCCAATGTTACATCAGGAAATACGAATGCAGCGACCATGATGGTTGCTTTAAAGGGTGCTGAATTGATATTAAGCCGGTTTTAACTCTATACTTAAATTAGCTTAAAAATGTAGCTACTTTAAAGGTGGAATATGTCATATCCTAAAACAATCGGTAAACGTGAATTTATCCAACATACCAGCAAGTATATAAAACTGGTTGAAGAGCTGGGACATGAAATTGTGATCACCCATCATAATCGACCGGATCTTGTGTTATCAAAAATTAAATCAAGCTCCTTTCATGATTTGCGTGGTTCGATTAACGTTAAAATTCATGGTGATATCAATGAACCCGTTATGCCCGGATATGATCAATGGTAATTTTAGATACATGTGCAATCATTGAGTCCTTGCAACCATTGCCTGCCTTTTCTGCAAAAACGTTACAACTTATCGATGCAGGCGCTTGCATCTTATCGATTTCATTTGCCGAAATTGCTTGTAAAATTAAGGCCGGCAAACTGGAGTTGGGTCTTTCTACTCGTAAACTGGTTGAAAAATACAACCAAATTAAAACAATTGAAATTGTAGATGTTGGGGTTAATGAATGGCTTGATTCCATTGAGCTTGAATGGGATGACAATAGAGATCCGGCAGATCGAGTGATTACAGCATTTGCAGTTAAAAAGAAATGTCTGATTGTGACCTCCAATCAAAAGATGGCGCAATTTTATTCCAGGACTATCTTGTAGCTTGCCCAAACTCTAAACCTTCCCTTCAAGCAGTTTTTTATACTCAGCCCATTGCGGCATAAATCGAGTCATCAATGCATAAAATCGTTTACTATGATTTGCTTCATGCAAATGCACCATTTCATGGACCAACACATACTCCAGACAAACCAATGGCTTTTGAATTAAATTAAGGTTAAGCCAAATTCGATGTGCGACAACATTGCATGAGCCCCAACGAGTTTTCATTGATTTGATTCCCCAAGCATAAACCGACACACCAATAATCGGCTCCCATTTTTTAATCAAATCAGGAATTAATGCTTGCATTTGTTGTTTGTACCAAGCCCACAGGCATTTTTTTCGCTCATCCTGGGTGTGGGATTCCAAAAAACCGTGGATAAACTCACCCTCAACCACAATCCCTTTCAAATGAACGTTTGATTGAACAACCAAAGCATACGGCTTTCCTAAAAAATGATGCGTCTCGCCGTGCTCCATTTTTACAGGTGAGGAAATCACACGAGAAATGGCTCGTGCACGTGCCGTATGAATCCAGGCGCGTTTGGATTCAAGCTGGGTTTGAATGGCCTTTAACGGAAGTTTCAAGGGGGCACTCACGGTCACCTCCCCTGTCGAATTACACACACGCAGATACACGTTTTTAATGGGTTTTCGTAAAATCCCAATCGAAATGTCATCCATTTCTATTACCATGTTGAAACATACCTCAAAAAATCATTATTATAATCTAAATCTCGTCTTTGCGAGAGTTGACAGGGCTACCGCACACGTGCGGTAGCCCTGACTATGCCATTTGTTTATAACCATGTTAATATTTTCTCTACTACGTTCATCCATGTTTGGAACTCAATGAAATATTGCACCAAGCCAACAACCCTGATTATCTCGATGATACTGCTCACAAACCCGTTATGGGCAGATGAGAGCAGATACTGGCAGTGCACCACCTCTGATAAAAACAATAAACAGTGGGTCCTCAAAAGCACTTATGAACGGAGTGCTCGGGGTAAAACAACTGATGCATGCAAAAAACAAAGCCAAATTCCTGCCAGTTGTAAAACTGACTGTGAAGAATTTAACCATGGCTTGAGCACCCGGCCTTCCTGGACATGCACCGCACTGGATCAGAATGCCAAACCATGGGTTAGTCAACCCTATGCTCTCTACGATGAAGCAGCGATTGCTGCTAAAACGCGCTGTAAGGAACTCAGTTCAATACCCGATAGTTGTTTCCTCAATGTAGCTACGTGTAAAAACTTGAATCAATGGCACTAAGGATATTATGTATTGCATCGGACTAACAGGATCCATCGCCAGCGGAAAATCAACTGTAGCCGCACTTTTCGCAAAAATGGGCATTGATGTCATCAGTGCCGATCACATTGCAAGAGCGCTTGTAAACCGCAACCAACCTGCCCTTCAACAGATAATTAATCACTTCGGCAAATCCGTGCTAACAAAAGACGGTGAATTAAACCGACGTCATTTGCGCGAATTAATCGTCAACAACACTGAAGAGCGTGTCTGGCTTGAAAACCTGCTTCACCCGCTAATTCGCGAAACAATTCAACTTGACATTGGTAATTGCAAAAGTCCTTTTTGCATCATCGAAATTCCCTTGCTGACCGATAAATCACACTACCCCTACCTTAACCGCGTACTGCTGGTAGTAGCTGCCCCTGAACACCAAATCACACGTATTATGTCAAGAGACCACTGCTCAAGAAAACAGGCCTGCGCCATATTGGAAACTACCCGCGCGGATGAAGATAAACGAAGATCGATCGCAGATGACGCGGTGGTTAATGATGAATCCATTGACGCGTTACAAAAGCAGGTTGATATTTTGCATGCACGGTATTTGCGTGAAGCATAGTTGGACTTTGTCGATAATCACGGTCAGTAATCCCTAGGCTGCGATGGCTTTACATTTGAAATCCCCCGCCCCCAACTAGTGAAATGGCAACCATTGCTACATTGGCTGCGACACTGGCAATGTCTTTCAATCCGTCACCGCATTGAGACAAGCCCGACATCATTGAGCCCAGATCAACTTTTGGAATTAAATTCCCTGATCCTTGCATGCTGGAAGAAGCTCCCTGAACAAACGAACTCACGTTCGATGCTAATTGGGAGCAAACGTTAGATACTGCTTGAGCCGCGCCCGAATCGCAAGGTTTAATCCCACCAAGGGAGCGCAGTGCTTGCTGAGTTGAGTCCATTAACTTGGTTCCTTCGTTTACAAGCCCGCTTAATTTGGCAGCCATATCTGCGCTGTTTGGAGTAACTGATGAAGCTTGTTTTATCAAGCCATTACATTGATTCATGACGGATTGACCAATGTTTTGCGTTTGTGTCTTTAGTAAACCCAGATCGAGCGTTGGCACAGGTATTTTAAAACTAAAACTGTATTTATCACCCAAAATATCACCATTCTCCTTGAAGGAGAATCCCCCTGAGTTAAGTGTATTTGAGGAAGATACCGAAGCTTTCGCACCAAACATATCTAGTGATTTCGTTTGTTGATTTTGAATTCCCCCAAAACCAAAAGAGCTTGCTGTACTATTTGATGTGCTCATGCCAAATGCATTTGTCGTTGTACTTTTGCTATTTGCGATACCATTAGCACCGATGCTTTGTTGTGTTTGGGTCTGAGCTCCGACAGAACCAAGTTGAATCCCTGCTGTGGAGCCGGTATTTAAGCTGTCCTTCTTTGTGTTGGCTGCGACACTCATATTTATTTTTCGCTCCATGATGACATCTCCTCAAAGGCTATATACATAACAAAATAATGATATAAAAAAGACATCTTCGTTTAATTATAGCACAAAAAATAGGGTTGGTTGGGTCTTGGCCGATGGCACCTGTCCATCAACCCCGCCAATCTAGAGATCGCCTGAGTTGTGATACAGTGCTTTGATTGGAAGATCCCTCGCTGTGCTCGGGATGACGTCGGGTGTGGGCAGTTATAGCAAACCTTTGTATTCTTAATGCCGAATGGAAACAGCTAATTTTTGTGACACCAGCGCGTTTAATGAAATCCCTTCCAGAGCCGCTTCTATAGCCAATTCTCGATGAACTTGTCTGCCAATACGCACATTGAATTGACCACTGTACTCTTTTCTGGACGGTGCCACAGGGATTGACTCACCATGTTTATGGTAACTTGTTTTAACCCCCTCCCATGCCACCTTAAGTTCGTGTAGAGCCTTTTCAGGGGAATTAGCAAAAGCCGATACATTAGGAAGTTCAACAAAATGAGCAATAAAATCCCCATCTTCGTCTTCCGCCAGGTAAATTGAAAACCCATCAAATTGATCACTCACCGCAATTCTCCTCGTCAAATTGTGTCAAAAACTGTTTGACTTGATAGCCTTTCGCCATGCCATTTTTGTTTTGAATTGATAAGCGAAATCGTTTAGGGGAGTACCAAATGGAATGATTTCCAGTTTGATGATCGTCGACCCATTGACTCCGAGTTAATAATGTTTTGAAGTCATCGAATGACAACCCTTGTGGATTGTTCCTCGCCTGCCTCAACAATTTTTCTTGTTTCCCCATATTGTAACTATATTCAGTTACAGCTATTTTGTCAAGATTTTGTACGGAAAATGATCGGAACTAACCCACAGGGCAAGATTATTTTATTAATGTGGACAATAGCAATAATAAAGGCAGTTGACCTTTCATTTTTCAAAGCCCGACGTCCCGCGGCTAGCACCCTTTCTTCACCGCATTATCAGGCATCGGTCCATCAACCCCGCCAATCTTCTGTAATTCTTTTTTGAAATCAGATGTTATGTTCGAGGTTGAATCATGCATGACATAGCGTTCGATTCCAACTTTAATTCCTTCTTTGGATTTTAATGCCAGAGGCAGTTCCAGTGCTGAAATTAGTTTGTTTTTCCAGAATGGTTTGACGCTGGATAATATATCAATCAATTGAACGTCTGGTTGAGTTTCAGGCAACCGGTTTTTATGCTGCTTGACATAAGCGACCAACGCATCCACTTGTGTCTTGATTCGCTCATTATCGTTACTGATGAGCGCTGCCGCAAACGCATTCGCATGCTGGCTTGTGGTAAGATGACTGATGCTTTCCATCGAACTGTGCAACGTTAAAACATGAATTGCCAGCTTACGCTGCTCAGGATCGAGGAATTCTCTCAGTGCTTCATAATCATCCAGAGATTGAAGGATGGTTGGCAACTGCTCTTTGATCGTATCGAAAAATGCTGCTCGCTTTTCCGAAGGCAGGATTTTATAACATTTTACATTCACATCAGCGCCTTCTTCAACCAACAGTTTGACGATGTCCCATTGCCCAAACCAGGAAGCAGTTTGGAGCACAGTCCAACCAGCACTATCTATTGCATTCACATCCGCGCCTTTTTCGATCAACAGCTTGGCCACATCTACACTTTCATTGTAACTGGTCATCATTAATGGAGTTACCCCGGAAGCATCAGCTTGATTAACGTTGAGACCCAACGCAATACGTTGTTGTATCCAATCAATATCATTTCGAAAAACAGCGTGAAATAACTGGCTCCTGCCATCCTCAAAGACGATATCCAGTTTTGATGAGCTGTGTAATTCAAGCCATTCTGGTGTTTGTATCATGGATAAAAAATCATCCTGAATGTTGTTTGCATGCTTATGGGTCGTATATAGACTGGTCTCCATAACAAGTCCTGTTGATTGACCAAATGCTACCAGCATGGCTTTGGCCAATAAACCAGCATCAAAGTACTCCACACCAGGTAACGTCTCTGGATCTATCAATAACCATTGCTTGTTTTTAGCATCATAATCAAGATTAATTGCATGACCCGCACTGTTCAACGTTAAAGCGAATGAGTTTCCGCCCAACTTTTTCTCCATGATTGCAAGATATTGCTTTAGATCCTCTTGAGTGTAAGCGCCTGAATAACAACTTATAAGAGCAGGATTATTGTCTTTTGAGTCCAATGAAACGGGAACAATAATTTGCATTGTTTTAGCAGCATCTTTACAACGAACTTTTTTTGGTTCTTCAAACAACTGTATGTAATCCTTTGGTGTGTGATACAAAGCTATACCGTCAAACAGGGCTAGAATGTCTACAATTATTTCAGCTATTTTTTTTGCCTCAGCGTGTTTGCCATTTTGAAGCAACAGTTGCTGTTCCTCTCTGAGGTTGGCAAAATCATTTTTAAAATCTTCCACTGGAATGCTGGCAATAACATACAGTCGATCATTAAATGTTTTCATATCGTCGGTCAAAAAAGCCTGCAAGGCCATGTAGGACATGCCGAAACAATGCCCTTTATCGTAAGCAGTGTATCCAGTCGCCTTCATACGGGATATGTACCAGGCTTGACCTCGCAATGATGCTAAATCCTTTGCTTCTGAAATGGATGAGTCTGGCATGTTCGTGTCCACCCTATTCATATTAATTCTATATAGTTTATATTTTGAGTATAGACTGTTTTGATTTGGACATTAGAACACGGCACGGCCCCCGTGTTGACACTCTCCATGGACATTGGAAAATATTGTTTTTATCGAATTAAAACGACGTAATATGGAAATGGTTAAATCAATAGACGGACGACCAAATATGGTCTATATTTAGTTCATAAACAATCAACTATTTGTGAGTAAGATATGAAATTCTCTGCACAGGTTAAACCCATATCTTATCTTAAAAGCCACGCAAAGCCACGCGGCTGAAATCGTGACCCAGCTTTCTGAGTCTCAGGAACCGATGCTCATCACACAAAATGGGGAAGCAAAACTCGTCGTGATGGATGTCAGATCATATGAAAAATATGAAGAAACATTGGCTATGCTCAAAATTCTATCAATGGGCTCTTATCAAATTGAAACGGGTGCATTTCGCAATGCAGATGACGTATTATCTGATCTGAATAAGGATTCGGCCCGATGACATTGTTTGCGATACGCGAAAGGACTTGAACAGCTTACTCTTTAAACGACTATTAAGAATGCATTGACAAGGGTTGCAGGTTGGGCCGTTCGGCCCAACCTACAGCTTTCCGAAGCCCGAGGTCCCGCGGTTATTGCCTTTCTTCACCGCATTATCAGGCACCGGTCCATCAACCCCGCCAATCTTCTGTAATTCTTTTTTGAAATCAGATGTTATCTTCGACGTGTTCGAGGTTGAATCATGCATGACATAGCGTTCGATTCCAACTTTAATTCCTTCTTTGGATTTTAATGCCAGAGGCAGGTCCAGTGCCGAAATTAGTTTGTTTTTCCAGAATGGTTTGACACTGGATAATATATCAATCAATTGAACGTCTGGTTGAGTTTCAGGCAACCGGTTTTTATGCTGCTTGACATAAGCGACCAACGCATCCACTTGTGTCTTGATTCGCTCATTATCGTTAGTGATGAGCGCTGCCGTGAACGCACTCGCGTGCTGGCTTGTGGTAAGCTTACTGATGCTTTCCATCGAGCTGTGCAACGTTAAAACATGAATTGCCAGCTTACGCTGCTCTGGATCGAGGAATTTTCTCAATACTTCGTAATCATCCGTAGATTGAATGATGGTTGGCAAATGCTCTTCGATCGTATCGAAAAATTCTACTCGCCTCTCCAAAGGCAGGTTTTTATAACATTCCAGCACGTCATCTTTCAGTGCGCCCCTACTCTCCGGAAACGACTTAATTTTATCCATCTCGGGCATAGATAGAAAAACCTTTTGAATGTCCAGACCTTTTTTTTGAAATTGGGTTAAACAATGCAGAGACAAATGAAACAAGAGGGAGCGTTGCTGCGGTCTGGATCGCAGTAGAACCATGACTATCTGTTGCTTTCACATCAGCGTATTTTTCGATCAACAGCTTGACGATGTCCCAATGCCCAGCCGAAGATGCTAACTCGAGCGCAGTAGAACCATCATTACTTTTTGCATTCACATCAGCGCCTTTTTCGACCAACAGCTTGACGATGTCCCAATGCCCAGCCGAGGATGCTAACCCGAGCGCAGTATAACCAATACTACCTATTGCATTCACATCAGCGCCTTTTTCGACCAACAGTTTTACGATATCCGACTGCCCAGCCCAGGATGCTGACTCGAGCGCAGTAGAACCACCATTACTTTTTGCATTCACATCAGCGCCTTTTTCGACCAACAGCTTAACGATGTCCCAATGCCTAGCCAAGGATGCTAACCCGAGCGCAGTAGAACCAATACTACCTTTTGCATTCACATCAGCGCCTTTTTCGACCAACAGTTTTACGATATCCGACTGCCCAGCCGAGGATGCTGACCCAAGCGCAGTAGAACCACCTTTACTTTTTGCATTCACATCAGCGCCTTTTTCGACCAACAGCTTAACGATGTCCCAATGCTCATACAAGAATGCTAACCCGAACGCAGTCTGATCAGTTCTTTCTTTGACATTCACATCAGCGATACGTTGTTGTATCCAATCAATATCATTTCGACGAACAGCGTACGATAACTGGCTCCAGCCATCCTCAAAGACAGTATTTAATTTCGATGAGCTGTGTAATTCAAGCCATTCTGGTGTTTGTATCATGGATAAAAAATCATCCTGAATGTTGTTTGCATGCTTATGGGTCGTATATAGACTGGTCTCCATAACAAGTCCTGTTGATTGACCAAATGCTACCAGCATGGCTTTGGCCAATAAACCAGCATCAGAGTACTCCACACCAGGTAACGTATTGGGATCGATCAATAACCATTGCTTGATTTTAGCATCATAATTAAGATTAATTGCATGATCCGCACAGCTCAACTTTAAAGCGAAGGAGTTACTGCCCAAATTTTTCTCCATGACTGCAAGATATTCTTTTAGATCCTCTTGATTGTAAGCGCCTGAGTGACAACTAATTAAAGCAGGTTTATTGTCTTTTGAGTCCAATGAAACTGGAAGAGTAATTTGCATTGTTTTCGCAGCATCTTGACTAAGAACTTTATTTGGTTCTTCAAACAAATGTTTGTAATCACTCGTGCTGTGATACAGAGCTATCCCGTCAAACAGGGCTAGAATGTCTACAATTGTTTCAGCTATTTTTTTTGCTTCATCTTGTTGGCCATTTTGAAGCAACAGTTGTTGTTTCTCTCTGAGGTTGGCAAAGTCATGTTTAAAATCTTCCACTGGAATACTGGCAATAACATACAGTCGATCATTAAATGTTTTCATATCGTCAGCCAAAAAAGCCTGCAAGGCCATGTAGGACATGCCGAAACAATACCCTTTATCCTCCTTAACAGCGTATCCAGCCGCCTTCATACGGGAGATGTACCATCCTTGACCTTTCAATGGCGCTAAATCCTTTGCTTCCGAATCGTATGAGACAGGCATGTTCGTGCGCACCCTATTCAGATTAATTCCATATGGTTGATATGTTGAATGAAAACGTATGGCGCACGTGTGCGCCATACGTCATTATGCTCCCAATTTATCATCAATCACAAGTGCAACAGAAACATGAGCTTTAGCCAACATATTGACTAACATATCAATCGTAAATTTATCAATTTTACCAGTTATAAGATCACTGACACGAGGTTGAGAAGCGCCCATTAGTAGAGCTGTCGCTGGTGGAAGGCGGCTTAAACCCCATTGTATTTGAATTTACAACATGAACTCTCTATAATTAGTTCATGTTCCCAACATGAACTTTTACACCTCATGATTAATAAACAACTCTTATCACAGGTTATTATAGATCAAGCCAAAGAACCATTACCCAAGTTAATGGTGCCTCGGTGGGATTATCAA
>Ga0207016_1069_pt1 | contig 22146 bp, 17 predicted proteins | sample Alteio_BWMinCont_54_FD_153469 | JGI IMG/M metagenome (GOLD analysis project Ga0207016, IMG submission 153469) | Enriched cells from forest soil in Barre Woods Harvard Forest LTER site, Petersham, Massachusetts, United States -... | ecosystem: Environmental > Terrestrial > Soil > Temperate forest >...
TAGCGCATCGCAATAATGCACACATCATGAAAACACGTAACATAATCTATTTACCGGATTTTTTAATCAATTCAGGTGGATTAATTCATGTGGCAGCGGCTTATGCAAATCAAAGTAATGAAGCAGCCGATGAAAAAATTAATCAAATCTACACAACCACTTTACAAATGCTTGAGCGTGCAGCATCTACCTGCGAAACAACCACAATAACCGCCGAAAAAATGGCCTTAGAGAAACTCAAATAATGAAAAAACTAAAAACGGTTGCTTCATTTATAGTGCCCTATTTACAGTATCTGGATGAGCATAATCAGCCCACGCAAGATTTTCCAGATTGGTGTTCAAATGAAGTATTGCTTGATCTATACCAACGTATGACATTGCTTCGCGTATTTGATAATCAAATGGTGAATTTACATCGTACCGGTAGAATAGGCACTTTTCCGTCGTCACTGGGACAAGAAGCCGTTTTTATTCCTATGGGTCTTTCGATGAAAAAAGAAGATGTGTTGTGCCCTTTTTATCGTGATCATGGTGCGATGATTCAGCGCGGCTATTCGCTGCGTGATATTTTAGCGTATTGGTCGGGCGATGAACGCGGCAATGCATCGAAAGCCGCGAATCAAGATTTTCCAACGTGCGTACCTATTGCTACACAATGTTTGCATGCAACCGGTGTTGCATATGCCATTAAATATAGACATGAAAAACGCGTTGTTGTCACTGCGATTGGTGATGGCGGCACATCGAAAGGCGATTTTTACGAGGCCATGAATTTAGCAGGTGCATGGCATTTGCCGATGGTTTTTGTCATTGATAATAATCAATGGGCGATATCCGTGCCACGTTCCAAGCAAACGGCTTGCGAAACACTCGCGCAAAAAGCGATTGCGGCAGGATTAGATTGTATTCAAGTGGATGGCAACGATGTTATTGCTATGATGGATGTGATGCAATATGCAATCAATCAAGCACGCGATGGCGGTAAAGCTACTGTGATTGAAGCAGTCACCTATCGTTTAGCAGATCACACAACCGTGGATGATGCATCGCGTTACAGCAATCCCGATGATAAGAAAAATGCTTGGAAAAAAGAACCGATTGCACGCTTGGGATATTATTTAGAAGCGCAAGGTGTGTGGGATAAAGACAAAGAATCTGAATTACAACACACCTCAAAAGAATTTGTCGAAAAAGAAATTGAAACCTATTTTACGGTCGAAAAACAAAAACCGGAAACGATGTTTGATTATTTATTTGAAACATTGCCCAATGCGATGATTGATCAAAGGGATGAATTGGTATGACAGCAATAACGCTCGTTGAAGCTGTAAATCAAGCACTTTCCTATGAAATGGCGCACGATAAAAATGTCATTATTCTCGGCGAAGACATTGCTGTGAATGGAGGCGTTTTTCGCTCCACTGTTGGTTTACTCGAAAAATTTGGACCGGAACGTGTGCTCGATACACCGCTCGCAGAAAGTATGATTGCTGGCATGTCGATTGGTATGGCAGCGCAAGGATTAAAACCCGTCGCTGAATTCCAGTTTTGTGGTTTTATTTATTCAGCTTTCGATCAAATTATTTCACATGCATCACGTCTTCGAAATCGCACGCGTGGACGATTAACTTGTCCGCTGGTTTTTCGTGCGCCGTATGGCGGTGGCATTCATGCACCCGAACATCACTCTGAAAGCACCGAAGCATTATTTGCCCATATTCCAGGTATTCGCGTAGTGATTCCCTCTTCGCCCGCCAAAGCGTATGGATTATTATTAGCAGCCATTCGTAATCCAGATCCTGTTTTATTTTTAGAACCCAAGCGTATTTATCGATTGGTAAAACAAGAAGTGCCTGATGATGGTATCGCGCTGCCATTGGATAAATGTTTTATTGTTAAAGAAGGCACCGATGTCACGCTAATTTCATGGGGTGCGATGATGAAAGAAACTGTTGAAGCAGCAGAAAGCTTAGAAAATGACGGTATTTCCGCAGAAATAATCGATTTAGCCACCATCTCACCGATTGATATGGAAACCATTTTAACGTCTGTTGAAAAAACAGGACGTTGTGTGATCATCCATGAAGCGCCACGCACATGCGGCGTTGGTGCTGAAATTGCTGCGCAATTAGCAGAGTATGCACTTGATGCATTAGTCGCACCCATTCAACGTGTCTCTGGTTACGACACAGTCATGCCATATGCACAATTAGAAAAATATTATATGCCCAGTGTGGCGCGTATTTTAAACGCCGTAACAACTGTAATGGAATATCCATGAAAATATTTAAACTCCCCGATCTCGGCGAAGGTCTCCCCGACGCCATCATCCGACAATGGTATGTTAAAGAAGGCGACGCTGTAAAAAAAGATCAACCCATTGTTGCCATGGAAACTGCTAAAGCATTAGTTGATGTACCCGCACCTTTTGATGCTGTGATTGAAAAATTATTTGGGCAGCCCAATGACACCGTTGAAACAGGAAAACCATTAATTGGTTTTGAAGGTGCAGCTGATATTAATGAGAAAAAAGATACAGGTACTGTCGTTGGAAAAATTGAACAATCGGAAAAAATTATTTCTAGTAACGCATTTTCAACAACAACAATATCCACACAATCAAATATAAAAGCCACACCCGCAGTGCGTGCATTAGCGCGAAAATTAAATGTAGATTTATCGACATTAAAATATAGCGGCGACAGAATAACAGCTGCTGACGTGCAAAATGCAGCATCACACACACCAGCGCCCACAACACAAAAAAATATTGACACATCCGATTGGGAGCCATTATCCAACATCAAGCGTGCGATGGTGATGAGCATGAAGCAATCACATCACGATATTGTGCCTGTCACATTGATCGATGAAGTGGATATTCATGCATGGACTCAATCCAGCGCAAAGCAAGATATTACTATTCGCATTATTCGCGCAATGATTCATGCATGCCAACTGGAACCTGCATTAAATGCCCATTTTGATGGTCAAATGATGCGTGTGAAAAAACAAGAAAAAATTAATTTGGGATTAGCGGTGGATACAGCGCATGGATTGTATGTGCCAGTTCTCAAAGATGTTGCAAATTTAACTGATGAAAAAATTCGCGAAACCATCGAGAAATTTAAAACACAAGCACAAACCAAATCAATTGCGCAAAGTGATTTGCATGGCGCAACGATTGTATTATCCAATTTTGGTGCGATCGCGGGACGTTACGCCAATCCCATTATTTTACCGCCAACAGTAGCGATTCTCGGCGTTGGACGCATTACCAAAACACTTGCATTGAATGAAAATAATCAAACCGAATATCATCGCATTATTCCATTATCATTATCGGTTGATCATCGTGCGATTACGGGCGGTGAAGCAGCACGGTTTTTGCGTGCAATGATGGATGAGCTAGGAAAAGCGGCGCCCTAAATATTAAGGAGATGATCCGGGTGTTCTTGAATCATCTGGATCTAACGGGCTACCCGCCTCGTCACGAACACTTTCTTTAGGTGGAAGCTCTTTACTTCGTATATTTTCATGACGCACATGACGCAAAGAGTCAATCGAAGACTCAGACCCGTTTCGAGAGATACCACCCGCGCCACCGACAACATCCGCTTGCCGAAACGATCCCGATCCCGATCCCGTAGCAGTAAATACTGTAGGCGATGAAACAAACATCCCACCCCGCCCATTCGACAAGGAGCATACAAATTCTTGTAAAAAATCATCAACAGCTTTCAGCGAATTAGGGTAATCGCCGTGCATTTTAATTATCTTCTTGAGGTTATCTTTCTGATCATCAGTTAATTGCTCATCAGCATAGGCCGAATAATGGCCTCCAAGACGACGTCCAAGGACGCCAAGAGCATGATTTTCTCCCTGCGGATGTTTCGCAGACCTATTATACTTTTCAAAGACACCACGTAGCGTGTTTCTAGACATAAGACACACCTCCCTCTCACTTTTAATCAATTCACCCCCAAAAAAGTATAGTACAAAAAAAGAAATTGGCCTGCCGCGATTATTATTTTATAACCCTTTGAATTTTATATAAATAATTTGTTTGAAACTCAAAATATTTTTCTGTATAACTACAGCTTATGCCAAACACCTATCGCAGCACCCTCCTTCATAATCACGCGCACACCGATGCGCGCGTGATGAAAGTTGAAACGCCTCACGGTGAATTCACAACGCCCTGCTTTATGCCTGTGGGCACGCGTGCATTTGTCAATCTCATGACGCCCGATGATTTAACCGCAACGCATTCACAAATTATTTTAGGTGGAAACACCTATCACATGTTGGTGTCACCCGGCATGGAAATTCTGCAAGCGGCTGGTGGCATGCATACGTTTATGGGTTGGCACAAACCCATGTTGACCGATAGCGGTGGATTTCAAGTGTTTAGTCTCTCGAATAAAACCGACATCTGCAAAATTAAAGAAGATGGTGCGTATTTCAAACATCCTGTCTCAGGCAAAATGATTTGTCTGAATTCACAAACATCCATCGATGCTCAAAAAAGTATTGGCGCTGATATTATTATGGCGTTTGATCAATGCACGCCTGATTCTGTTTCCGAAGATGAAGCGCAAAAAATTATGACGCGCACGCATCGCTGGTTATTAGAATCAAAAGAAATTCACAATAAAAATCCAAATTCATTTTATGGCTTAAAACAAGCACTTTTTGGCATTATTCAAGGGGGCATTTATCAAAAACTGCGTGAACAAAGCGCGCAATTTATAGTTGATGCTGATTTAGATGGCATTGCCATTGGCGGTGAATCCGTTGGTTTTAATATGCCAAAAACGGCGGAAATCATTGACTGGGTTCGACCCATGCTGCCAGAAAATAAAGTGCGTTACACGATGGGCGTCGGTTTGCATCCGCAAGATTTAATTGATGTGGTGAAATTGGGTGTGGATATTTTTGATTGCGTAGCACCCACGCGAAATGCAAGACATGGTTCGCTGTATCATGGTTTTGCAGAACCAGACAATGACTGGGTGAATTTTAATACGTACAATGAAGACCAGGGAAAGATCAGTATTAAAAAAACGATTTACGCTAAAGATGATAATCCTATTTTAAAAAATTGCCAATGTCATACCTGTCAAAACCATTCACGCGCTTATTTGCATTATTTATTTAAAATCAATGCGCCGGCGTATCATAATTTGGCGTGTATTCATAATATTCATGTTATGCAGCAGGTGTGTGATGCGATGCGGAAGGTTATTGCGGGGGTGGGGTTTTGCTGACGCAAGTGGATGTAAGCGCGCTCGCTGACGCGAGGGCTTCTAAACTATCTCACTGGCACATACCTGCTGACGGTTTGTGCCAGTGATATAGATTAGAAGTTTTCGCGTGAGCGAATGCGCAACCCACTCTTTCACCGCACGTACCTGCCTATAATCTGCGCCAGTGATATAGCTTAGAAGTGCTCACGTGAGTGAGTGCGCAAGTAAATCCCATGTCCCAACTTTCTATTTTTTCTCGGTGCTTTTCCATAATCATAAATATGCTGGAATTGATTCAGATCTTTCGGCCATTCGCCAATAATATTTATCATCTCCACCGACTGAATAATTATCGGCTTTATTAGCGGCAGATTTAAAATCGCTCTTAAATGCTGCTCAAATTGACTCACATTACAACCTTCAATCGTTAAATGCCCTGAATTATGCACACGTGGCGCTATTTCGTTAATAATTAATTGATTGTCACATACAAAAAATTCAATCGCTAAAACGCCAACATAATTGAATGACTCTACTAATTTCATAGCGATGTCTTGCGCTTGTTTTTCTAACACAGGAAAATGGGCAAAACGTGATGTTCGCAAAATACCGTCATGATGTTTATTTTCAATCAAAGGAAAAAATTGAATATCCCCTGCGCAATTTCGCGCAACCAATTGCGATACTTCAGTTTCAAAATGAACAAATCGCTCGAAAATAGCAGGTTGATTTAATGTATTCCACGCGGCTTTTAAATCGGAATTATCAGTTATTCGAATTTGACCCAAACCATCATAACCAAAGCGACGTGTTTTTAAAAACCCATTGTCGGGTTTTAAATCATCAGCGGAATTGACTGCAAAAAAAACTGCTGTTGGAATATTCAGTTTCTGAAAAAAATTCTTTTCCAGTAAGCGATCTTGTGCGATGCGAATACTATCAGGGTTAGGAAATACAGGCTTGATTTTTTCAAGATGCATCGAATGCTCAACATCCACATTTTCATTTTCAAACGTAATCACATCGACTTGCTGAGAAAATTTTTCTATGGCATCGGGATCAGATAGCTTGCCAATAAATAATGGGCTTACACGTTTTGCTGGACAATTGTCTTCTTCTACAAAACACAGTGTTTTAAGCCCTAATTGATAGGCGCTCATCGCAAGCAATTGTGCTAATTGGCCGCCGCCTATTATTCCAACTGTCTTCATTTTCTAGAGTCCCGTTGTTTAGCAACGCGCGCCCTACCGGGACGCGCTTCTGTAGATCTTCGATCATCCATCACTGCTTTGGTTTGTTGTGCGCGAAATTTTTTTAAACGTGCTGCAATTTTTTTATCGTCAATACCTAAAATTGCCGCGGCAAATAATGCAGCGTTGGCAGCACCTGCTTCACCAATAGCAAATGTCGCTACAGGAATGCCTTTTGGCATTTGTGCAATGGATAATAACGAATCCATCCCTTTTAAAGATTTTGATAAAATAGGCACACCTAAAATAGGAATGTGTGTTTTGGCAGCGAGCATGCCAGGCAAATGTGCAGCGCCACCCGCGCCTGCAATAATGATTTTTAATCCGTTTTTTTCGGCATTTTCTGCGTAAGAAAATAAAAGATCGGGTGTACGATGCGCAGAAACCACCTGTACTTTATAAGCAATTTTTAATTCATCCAGCATTTTTGCAGCACATTCCATTGTCGCCCAATCAGAACGCGAACCCATCACAATGCCAATCATGTTTTTCTCCTAATGGTTAAAACATCTTTTCCCTGTAAATACCATTGCAATCCCATACTTATCGCACGCCTGAATCACTTCAGCATCTTTAATAGAACCGCCCGGTTGTATAATCGCTTTAATCGGTGTTTGCGCAATTAATTCAATATTATCAGTAAATGGGAAAAAAGCATCAGAAGCTAAAATGGTATTTTCCAGCTGATTTCCTGCTTTTTTAATGGCACATGCCACCGCATCAACTCTCGACACTTGTCCCATACCCATGCCAACGGTCACATCTGATTTAGCAATTAAAATAGCGTTGGATTTTAATTGTTTTAATACGGGCCATGCAAAATGCATCGCGTCAATTTCAGATTGTGTGGGTTTTGTTTTTGTAACAATATTAAAATTCTTTTCATCGCAGGTGCTATCATCTGCTGTCTGCCACAATAAACCGCCTGCAATCCATTTTGATGCATTAGAGGGTAATTGTGTGGGCCATGGATTTTGTAATAACACACGGAGATTGGGTTTTTTTGCAAATAGTGTTAACGCTGATTCTGTGAATGCTGGCGCTATAATGACTTCAATAAAAACATTCGTTAAAAATTCGGCGATTTTTTCGGAACAAGGTTTATTTAAAGCAACAATGCCACCAAAAGCAGATAATGAATCTGCTTGCCATGCTTTCTCAAAAGCATCTTCGATTTTTTCTGCAATGGCAACACCGCAAGGATTGGCGTGTTTTACTATCACACAAGCAGGTTTTTCATAAGTGAGAATGATTTGTAATGCAGCCGAAGCATCATTTAAATTATTATAAGATAATGGTTTTCCTTGTAATAATTTGGCATCTAAAATACTGGGCGTATTTTCTAATAAATTGCGGTAAGCCGCGGCGCTTTGATGGGGATTTTCACCATAACGACAATCGAATACTTTTTTAAAGGGGATGTTTAATTGCTCAGGCATTCCTTCTGCATTTAAATATTGCGCGATGATTGCATCATATTGTGCAGTGTGTGCAAATGCTTTTGCGGATAATTTTTTTCTGAAATTGAGATCGCATTGATTATTTTCGATGGCGTGAATCACTGAATCATAATCCGTTGGATCATTCACAACTGTTACCCAATCCATATTTTTTGCCGCTGCGCGAATCATGGCGGGACCACCAATATCAATTTGCTCAACACAATCAGAAAAAGATTTGCCGGATTGCATCGTTTCTGAGAATGGATATAAATTACAAACGACGCAATCAATCCACGCAATGTCATGTTCCGATGCTTCTGGTTGATGGGCGTCGCGCTTTCCTAAAATAGCGCCGTGAATTTTGGGGTGTAATGTTTTTACGCGTCCGGACATGATTTCGGGAAATTGTGTGATGCTTGATACGAGTGTGACGGGAATATTTTCTGCTTTTAGTGATTGCGCGGTGCCGCCGGTTGAAATAATTTCAACGCCTAATTCAGAGAGTTTTTTTGCAAATGTAATGATGCCTGTTTTATCGGAAACAGAGATCAAGACGCGTTTTATGTTTAATAAATTATTCATTGTTTACCTCGGAAATATGTTAATAAATTCCTTCCTCTTGTTCGATATGACTGCTTCATTATCGAGCTGCTCGCGGTTTACTTGGACGTGCCATTTTTCACCCTCGCGGAGGTTGCAGAGAAATTTTTTGTTTGCACGGCTGCGCGAGGGAGAAAAAAGACACATCCAAGTTCCCGCTCGCATTCAAGTTCATATTGTTTTGCAGTCATATCGAACTCGCTGGTTCAGTGTTCGCGTCAATGTTTTCGAGCATAGAGGTTATTTTTATGGCTTCAATTAACGCTTGTACTTCTAATTGTTGCACCCGTTCTTTTAATATCTCAGATGTATCATCTGTTAATACATCACATCTTTTTTGCACTACAATACCACCCGCATCCACTTCTTCAACCACCCAATGTACCGTGCAACCGGTTTCTTTATCTTTGGCATCTAATACTGCTTGATGCACTGAAAGATTCATCAATCCTGCGTGACGTGGTAATAATGATGGGTGCACATTGATAATTTTATTTTTCCAGCGCGATACAAACACAGGACTTAAAATTTTCATATATCCCATTAATACCAGCAAATCGATACTATTTTGAATTAAATGCGTATCCAATTCTTTTTCAAAATTATCAGGCGAAAAATAAAAATCAGGCAAGTTTAATAGTTTTGCCTTTTCTAAAATGCCTGTGTCTTTTTTATTACTTATGACGCTGACAATACGCGCTGATGTTTGCGCCAGTCCTTGATGCAATCCGGGTAAATTGCTGCCACGCGTTGAACCAAGCACACTGACTTTAAACGCATTCACTTTTTATTCTCACGTAACGATCTATTAATAGGCTAGTACCAATATCCTTACGATAAAAAACGGGTCCTTGAATGTCGGAAGCTAATTTTTCTGCCTGTTTTTCAGCATCAATGACTGTTTTACCGACACCTAATACGGCGATAGCGCGTGAACCCGTCATCATTAAATTATTATCAACAGATGTAACAGAACCAAAATAGTGCTGATCAGTAATGTGATTGATTTTAATTTCAGCGCTGAGTGATTTTTCTGGATACCCGTTTGGCACAATATATTTTACAACTGTCGCTGCCTGCTCACAGATTAATTTGAGCGCTGATAATTTTTTTGAAAGTGCGTGCTGACAGAGTTGTAGAAAATCAGTTTTCAAAATAGATAATAAATTAATCGCTTCTGGATCACCCAATCGTGAATTAAATTCGATGACCCTCACGCCATTTTTAGTGATCATAAAACCACCGTAAATAAAACCGATATACGGCTGCTGATATTTATCTTGTAATGCTTTTACGATTTTTTCATTAATTGCTTCTGCTGTTTTAACATCTTTTTGCGATAAAAAGGGCAATAAATGATTTTCGAGTGAATAACTTCCCATGCCGCCCGTGTTAGGTCCAATATCATTTTCGAACGCTCTTTTGTGATCTTGAACGGGTGGAAAGTGTTGCACTGATTCGCCATCGGTAAAACTGATTAATGAAAATTCAACACCGACGCATTTTTCTTCAATTACAAAAGGTCCATTGATGTCGCGGCAAAATTGCAATGCATCATCTATGGAATGCAAATGTTCACCAGATACTTTAACGCCTTTACCACCGCACAAACCATCTGCTTTAATCACATATTGATTATCAAGTGTCTTTATAAAATTTTGTATGGTTTGCGAATTATAGTCTGAAAAATTTTGATAGTGTGGTGAACCGTCAATATCGTATTCACGCATTAAATCACGCGCAAAACCTTTACTCGATTCAATTTGCGCTAATAATTTTGTCGGGCCAATACATGGTATCTTTACCGCTTGCAAATCATCCACTAAGCCTGCTGCCAATGGCGCTTCGGGACCGATAATCGCAAAATCAATATTATGTTCTTTTGCAAAAGCAACAATGGTTTTATGATCAGTTAAATTCACTACACAACATTTTTGTGATAATAAATCTATGCCGGGGTTTTTATGTGGCGCACAATAAAAAAGTGCTGTATTTTGCGTTGATTTTTTAAGCGCACGTGCAATCGCATGTTCTCTCGCACCACCGCCTATTAATAATATATTTTTTGTGATTTGCGCGCACCCTACCGGGATGCGCTTCTGTGGGTGCTTTGTCGTAACAATTGGAGTAGATGCAGGTGTGCCGCATAAATACTGTTTATTCATACAACCCATACACGGCGATTTCATGTGGGGTTTATTTTCTGTCACCGCTTCAACCAAATCTTTTTCAGTTTGATATAACAGCACATCCACATCTAAATATTCTTGTAACTCCGCTACAGTCATTCTATTGGCGATTAATTCATCGGTCGTTGGAATATCGATGCCGTAATAACACGGCGATTGAATCGCAGGCGCTGTACTTACTAAATACACTTTTTTCGCGCCCATTTCGCGCACCATGCGCACAATTTCTTTGCTGGTGGTACCACGCACAATACTGTCATCGAGTAACAACACATTCTTATTGTGAATCTCACCCCATTGAGGACTTAATTTATGTCGCACAGAATAGCGGCGCATTTGTTGATTCGGCATAATAAACGTGCGACCAATAAAGGGATTTTTATATAAACCTTCGCTGTAAGGCACATTGATTTCACGCGCAAAAGACAATGCTGCTGTATTTGAAGTGAATGGAACCGGTACGATCACATCAGGCATTAAATCAGGATATTTTTCACGCCATGCTTTGGCCAAACGCGTTCCTAAATTTAAACGCACTTGATACACACTGACATCATCTAAAACAGCATCGGGTCGTGCAAAATAAACATATTCAAAAATACAAGGATGGAAATCTTTGTTCATTAATTGTTTGCGCTGTAAATTGCCTTCCAAATCGATAAATACCAATTCGCCCGGCTGGATATCGGCAAGCATTTTAAATCCGAGTGAGAAAAAGGGCGTATTTTCAGAGGCAATAATATAATCTTGATCAAAGCGTCGTGCCATCATCAATGGGCGAACGCCGTGTGGATCACGAAATGCTAATATGCCTTTATTCGCAATCGCGCAAATCGTGGAATAAGAACCTTTCGCATTTTCAAATACTTTTTGAATGGCATCGCAGGCATGCGCGAAAAAATCATTGCTGGGATTTTTCTTTTCTGTTTCTTCTAAAAAAGCCGAAATTAAATGAATTAATGCTTCGGAATCGCTGCTGGTATTTAAATGTCGACGAAATTGTGTCTGCAGTAATTTTTTTAATTCATCATAATTAATTAAATTACCGTTGTGCGCCATCGCCATGCCATACGGAAAACCAAGCCAAAAAGGCTGTGTTTCAGCGAGTGAACCGCTATCACCTGCCGTTGGGTATCGCACATGCGCAATGCCCATATTGCCGGTTAGCGCTTCCATATCGGATTGTTGAAATACTTCGCGCACCAATCCTTTGCCGAGTTTCATATTTAATTTTTGATCGATTGTAATGATGCCGGCGGCTGCTTGCCCGCGATGCTGTAATTGAATTAAGCTGTCGAACAATTCCATTGCGACGGGTTTGGTGCTAACGATGCCGACGATACCGCACATGAAACTTTTCCTCTTTTTTTGTATAAAAAATAAATACTGTTCTCAACTTTTACAATGAGCCGGTGATATAGTTTAGAAGCTCTCGCGTAAGCGAGTGCGAAGGTGCGAATGAGAGCAATGAAATTCCCATCGCGCTTGCTAACGCAAGTGCTTCTAAACTATGTCACTAGCACGTACTTGCTGACAGAATGAGCTCTTTTCAATGTTCGCATCTTTATTTCTGAGTAATTTTTCATACAAATAATGATACCGTCTCGTCATCTCTTGAATTAATTCTTTCGGTGCTTCTGGCAAAACTGCATCACCATACGGATCACAATTTGTTTTGTACCACAAACGTAAAAATTCTTTGTCGTAATGCTCAAAGGAATTATCTAGCCAAAAACGACTCGAATCTGGTGTATGACATTCATCAATTAATAAAAGATTATTGTGTTCATCTAAACCAAATTCATATTTGGTATCGACTAAAATAAATCCGCTTTTTTTTGCCGCTTCTTGGCCAAAAGAAAATAATTGCAGCGCAGTCACTTTTATTTTTTCCCACAATTCTTTAGTGACATAATGATAAATATTTTCTGTTGTTAACGGTTCATCATGTGTTGATGATTTGCTTGTAGGCGTAATAATTGGTGTAGATAAAGCGCTATTTTTTTGCAGACCGTCTGGCAATCGTGTTTCAAAAAATTGTCTTTCGCCTTTTTCATATAACGCTAAAATTGAGGTGTTGGTTGAGCCGGTTAAAAAACCACGGACGACCACTTCAATCGGTAATACAGTGCATTTTTTCACGCGCATTGTATTGTGATCAATGATTTCAATAAAATGATTCGATGTAATGTGTGCAGTTTGTTTAAACCACCAAGCCGATAATTGCGTTAAAACAGCGCCTTTTTGTGGCACGTCACATAAATAACGGTCAAATGCACTCATGCGATCGGTTGCTTCAATGAGCAGTGTATTGCCTTCATCATAGATATTTCGAACTTTTCCGAAATAAATGCGTGAATTGGGGATCATGGATTTAGGGTCAAGTGATGCAGCATTAAAAGATTGATCTGAGTTTTGGGTAGACAGATTCTTTTCAATTTGTGAAATCGGGTGAAATAAAAAGTAGGTTTGCGACACGGGGTTAGATAATAAATGTGATCGAATGGCATTCTGAATCATTACGTCTGAGCCTGTTAATTTCCATACTGTACCGGCTTTAAGATATTCTAACGATTGGATCTGGTGATAGATTTCGAGTCGTTCTTTTTTTTGTTGTCCCACACTATCTTCAAAATCAGTGACTAAAAGATAGTGCGTATTTTCGCATGCTGGCAATGCATTGAGTACCGTTTCTTTTTTGGGATTCCATAATTCATACGAATTTTCGATTGTTTTTAAATCATTGTCATCAGCTTCAATTTCCCAATATTTATATTTTTGTACAGCAACCTCAATGCCCATTTTTTTGAACGCCATCTCTATGGAGATTGCTTCATTGTCGTTAATGGTGAGCTGTGTATAGCGAGAAATTTTGTATCGAGAATCTTCAATCAGCCCTCTTGATTCGCAATTGAAAACACCAGCGATTCCCGACCCCCGTTGTTCTGACAACTCTTTCACGGATTTCGTTATCCAATGAAATGGTTTTTTCAAATCTAAATAATTTTTCATCTGCTCAAAAACAATATCGCCAGCGGCTGTTCGTTCTGGATGCGGCATCATTGCGATAATATTGCCGCTAAAATTTCCAACTGCTGCTAAATTGTCATCAGAGCCATTGGGATTGACTGGAAAATTCGGATTTTTTTCACCATTTTCATCGGTGTAATACCAACAGGTTGCTTTTGATGTGGTAATTGCATCGTATAAATATAAATCATTATGCAGTAGAAAACGTCCTTCACCATGAGCAACAGGTACGCGAATCACTGGGCTGTTTTGTGATTGCATGTGAATCCATGCATTATAAAATCCAGCGCCAAGAACATGATCATTTTCAACACGTCGATTGATCGTCAGCGCTATTACTGTGGTGAGTTCATTATTTTCATCTACGCAACCCGGTACCAAACCACTTTCCACTAAAATTTGCGCGCCATTGCAAATACCTAAGATCGGTTTACCTTTTTTGGCCTCGATAGTTAATGCTTTCATTAAAGGATCGTGCGCGGCGATCACACCCGAGCGACCGCGGTCTTCATAGGAAAAACCACCGACAATCACATAACCATCACAATTTTTTAATTTTTCACTATCATCAAACCAGAAAATATCAACGGGATTTAATTGTGCGCGTAATAACGCTAATTTAGTTTCACGTTCGCAATTGGAACCGGGAAATTGTATAACACCAATTTGAAAAGTCATTAAACTAATCTCACGTCATGATTACCGCGCACAACTGTGCCTACTTTCCATGCTTGAATCTGCGGATGTTGTTTTAAAATCGTTTGCGCGGATTGCCACGCGTTTTTATCCATCATCAAAATAAAACCTAATCCCATATTAAATGTGTGGTATGCGGTTTGCTCATCAAGCTGACCTAACTCAACCAACCACTTAAAAATAGGTGGAATTACCCACGAATTTCGATTAATTTCAACGGACAACTGTTGTGGTAAAACGCGCGGGATATTGTCCCAAATACCGCCGCCAGTAATATGTGCCATGCCGTGAATATCAATTTTATTTGCCAATAAATCTAAAACGGGTTTTGTGTAATTTAAATGGGGCGCTAATAATAAATCAGATATTGTTTGAGAAGATTCGGGATGAACATCATTCACTGAAAATCCATTCACATCGAATAATAATTTTCGCGCAAGAGAAAAACCATTGGTGTGTAAACCGCTGGATGCAAATGCAATTACGCAATCATTCTCTTTGATGCGTTCGCCAGTAATCATTTTATTTTCTTCAACAACGCCAGTGACAATACCTACAAAATCCCATTCATTTTGCAAATAAGTATCGGGCATTTGCGCCATTTCACCACCGACCAATGCAACCGCGTTTAAACGACACGCTTCGGATAAGCTTGCGATGATACGCTCGATAATATCGATATCTAAATTGGCACTCGCCAAATAATCTAAAATCGTTAATGGTTTTGCACCCATCACTACAATGTCATTGGCGCATGCACTTAATAAATCATGGCCTAAATAACGATAATCATTGGCCATTCGGGCGACGATTGTTTTTGTGCCGACACCGTCCATGCTTTGTACTAAGACGGGTGAGTGATATTCTGCAATAATTTCTTTTAAGCTGAAGCCGGAACCAAAACCACCGACGTTGGTGAGGACGGATTTTGTTTTTGTGCTTGAGACGTGATGCTTGATGCGCTGGACGGCTTCGTTGCCTGTTGAGATGTCGACGCCGGCGTCTTGGTAAGTAATCACTGGTATTCCTCTAAGTTTGTAAATTTGTAGTTCCAGCCGCTTGTTCGGTATGACTGCATTATTGGCGAGCTGCTCGTTTATCCGCTCGTTCAATATGACTGCATCTTTATCGAGCTGCTCGTGGGTTACTTGGACGTATCATTTTTCACCCTCGCGGATATTGCTGAGAAATTTTTTGTTTGCACGACTGCGCTCGGGAGAAAAAAGACACATCCAAGTTCCCACTCGCTATCAAGTTCATATTGTTTTGCAGTCATATCGAACTCGCTGTTTCATCGCGCCCCTCACCCGCGTGATGTCAGGCTAGCCTTTTGAGCCTTTTGTACTTTTTTTAGTAAAAAGGCTCAAAAGGCTAGCCTGACATGACATGATACGCTACTTTATTTTCTTTCAGTTGATTTTCGACAACAGGTAATTGTGATTTTTCAATTTCAATTACCCAGCCTGGCATTTCATTTAGCCAAAAAATACTTTCAGGTAAATCGGTCTTAACAGATAAAACTGCTTTAAAACCACTGTTTTTTTCCATCGCGTTTACCGCTGCAATAATTCCGCCATATTCGATGGCTTTTGCACTTAAAATAAATCCCGCATTGTGTAATTCAAAAAATTGTTTTGCCAAAGATCGAAAAGCTAATAAATCGGGTTTGGGTAAATCATTATTTTTCATCTGCACAACATCAGCATAAACACTGCCACCACAATTATCTGTGCGTTTTCCCAAACACATTAAAACGCTGTCATTTGATTTGAGCGTTGGTGTAATGACTTTTGTCACATCATCCATTTTTCCCAAACAACTGATCATGGGGCTTGCTGGAATGGTTTTGCCATTTTTACTTTGATTATAGAGCGATACATTGCCTGCAATAATGGGCAATGGTGTATTGTCATATTCTAATAATCCAATCGTTTCAGCAGCGGTTTTTAAACCGCGAATACTGGATACCAATTCCCACATTTGCTGCGGATCTTCAGGATTACCAAAACAAAGACAATCAGTTAAACACCACGGTTGTGCACCTACCGCAATAACTTTAGCAACACAACTGATCACTGCATTGACCGCAGTCCAATACGGATCAATTTCTCCATAGAATGGATTGCATGCAACACTCAGTGCAATACCCGTTGCTTGAATTTCTTCAGGATATTCCGCGCTGTTAAAAGGCTGTAAAACACCGGCATCTGCAATACCACGTTCTACAATCGTTCTGCCTTGTACTTGTTTGTCATATTGCTCGAAAATATTTTCGGATGATGCACACATCGCGTGATTTAATACTTTTTCGCGCGCATCCTCCCGGAATGCGCTTCCGCGGGTGTTTTGCCCTTGAAATTGCGGTTGTTGGATAGGACGATCATACAAAATGCCGCGCGTAATATCAGATGCGGTTGCTGAAATTAATAATTGATCATGAAAACGCACTACGTATTGATCGTCTTCACGAATTTTTCCGATCACCGTTGCTTGTGCGCCCGCAGAAATTTGCGGTAATTGCCAAATATGATTGTAATGATCCAAAATAAATTCAACCAAATTTTCTGGCACCGCCCACAAATAACGCTCTTGTGTTTCCGCACATAAAATCACACTCGGATCGAGATTTTTTTGACTGACGGGGACATTTTCTAAAAACACATCGGCGCCATAACCACCTGCTTCGGCAATTTCAATACTCGCGCAAGCAATACCACCCGCACCTAAATCTTTAAATCCCACCTGATCGATGAGATTTTTTTGTTGTAATTTTTTAAATAAATCGTGATTTGCTTTTAATAATAAGCGACCTAAAAATGCATTCGGTTCTTGCACGGCGCCACGATTATTTTCAGAATCATTTGCATCTAAATCAGTGGATGCAAAACTCGCACCGCCAAAACCACTATTATCCGTGGGTTTTCCAATTAAAATTAATGAATAACCCGCGGCATTTTTGGGCGCATAGGAATGAATAATATGATCTTCACGCACAAGACCTAAACTCACAACCGTTACCAAACAATTGTCGTTAAATCCATCGTGATAAAAAACATCACCGGCGATATTGGGAACACCAATGGCATTGCTATAACTGGCAATTCCTTTTACCACTTCATTGGCAATCCAAGCGGTATTAGCAGAATTGCCGAAACGCAAACCGTCTGCATTAGCAATCACTTCAGCGCCCATGCATGAGACATCACGTACGTTTCCGCCAATACCCGTTGCGGCACCTTCAAAAGGAACAACTTGTGAAGGATGATTATGAGATTCGTGACTCATGGCAACACAATAACGATGACCCTGTTTGTCTTTTGCAACCCATACGATTCCAGCGTCTTCTTTCGCGCCGGAAATAACGTTGGGACCACTGGTACATAGTGTTTTTAAGTGTTGACGTGTACTTTTGTATGAGCAATGTTCAGAACCTTGAATGCCCCACAAAATACACTCCGCCAATGTGACGGGTCGTTTTAATAAGTCTTGAATTTTAAGCGCTTCGGATTCAGTCAGTGCAAGACGGTAATTTTGGATGCACGCTTGTCTGTCATTTTCAGACATCGACTGGAAATCAAAGCATTTCGCTTGGGGCTTGATCATTAATTTGCCAACTTGGGAAACGGGGAAGCGGTTATGATACTAATTTCTGGTCAAAAGTAAATCTATTTTTTGTATAATTTGATGTTACATAAGTATCAAAATGTACATTTTCACCTAAATTTGGCTTTTTTATTCGATGGTATTGTTAATATTGCTGTACTACTTTGCACAATCATTGTTCAATAAGATAAATACCCTCATAATAATGTTTGATATCAGACTGAACTTCCATGAAAATCATCATTATCAGTCAAGGAAAAATATCAATGAACAGAATAAGTACGCTAATCATGTGTCTGTTATTTCCGATCTGCTTATATGCATCCCATTGCTTAGAATGCACCTATAATTCTGCACAACTTGAAAATCAATATCGAGGATCTAAAGATGCTATCGTAAATGGACGCATTCCTCCTGAAAAAATAGGTGGTAGCTCGGTTATGTTACTTGAAACAAAAAGTGATGGTGTTTTATATCGCACTGAACGCGTTGATAGAAATCCGGGGTTACGCAGCGTAGTTCATTATCATCTTTTTCCCGTGGTAACTTGTGTATTACAAGGAACAACAACACTTGAATTGCAGGGATATAAAAATCAAAATTTTAGCCAAGGCCAATGCTTTTTAATGCCGTCCTACGTCAAAGGTTGTAATGTGAATAAAGGGAAAACACCGATTGTTTTAATTGATTATCTCACATCACCACCAAACACGCCTTTCATGGTTCCGCTTGAGAAACGTAATTCGCCAATGTGACACTACTTCTATTAATTCGGGTGGCAAAACACTGATGCGCGCTATACCGCCGGATCATGTGATATTAATTGTTCAACCTGATGCGCTGCACGCACACCTGATAAATATGCACCATGGACAGTAGAGGGATCAGTTTCCGAGGTTGCTTCTCCTGCAAAAAACAAACGATCATTCACTGGTTTTGCCATGCGTTCATAAAAACTAAATGGCGTCGTTGAAGAAAGATAAGAATAAGATCCATGTGCATAAGGATCTTGATACCAACGCGTAATAACATAAGCTGTTGGGTTTGGCGTATTTTTTCCATACACATTTCTGATTTCAAGCATCATATTCTTGATAATATTTTCATTAGACATTTTTTCAAATGCTTTTGCTTGTGAACCCGCGGTAAACACAAGCAATAATGGTTTATGAGTAAATTTTCCATAATTCAAAATATCAAGCAATGGTGCATTCGACGCTTTTTTCGGCAAAATTTCAATCCATTCTTTACGATTATTCCAAAATACCTTTGGAAATAATAAATAGGTTTTATCTAATACGCCCATTCTACCTTCAGCAATAGCGCGTTCTTTGTACGCGGGTAATGGCGGATAGAATTTAACGGAATTTGCTTTTAATACACCCAGTGGCAGTGTGACAATGACGTTTTTTGCGAAGTATTTATCGTGTTCGGTGTCTACTTCAACGCCCGATTTATCTTGACGAATATTAATCACTTTATGATTTAACAAAATAGGGATGTTTTTTGCCAAATGTGTGATGACTTGTTTGTACCCTTCAGGAAAAATCACATTGGTACCTGAAACTTGACTACCTTTGTGAAATTCTTCTGCGTGTGCAGAAATGTTATTGAGATCATCAGCAAGTTCATACACAAGAGACGTGGTTACCATGTAATTGAGAATCAATGATTGTCGCTCACTCAGCTGATGTTGTTTCGTATATTGTGTCAGCGCATCTGCAATTGTAACGTTTTTTTCCGTTGAAAAATGCTGAGCAAATGTTGCAAATTGAGTGAAACTGGGGAGCATGTCATCGACTTCATTGGTGGGAATTTTTTTTCCACTGGGATCAAAAATATCACTGTCGTTGATTTTTCCTGTGGGCGTATCGCTTTGATAAGAAGTGGGTATTGTTTTGATAGACAATGATTCGACAATTTTTGCAATGGGATTATTATTCATGCCATGAATCCATGACGCACCCAAATCAATGGTTTTATTCCAGCGATTCACACTCCAAATGCGCCCACCAATTCTATTGCGTGCTTCTAATACGAGAATTTTGTAGTGATGTTGGTTTAAATCAGTCGCTGCTGCAAGCCCTGACATGCCTGCACCAACGATGATGGTATCGTAATGATCCGATTTTGCGGGTGTGATTGCATAAACAGATGAGCAAAGAAAACAAACTATCGCACTTAAGAAAAACTGCTTTATCCATGCATTAAACATGCGCTAATTCCCTGCGAAAATTCCTTTCTAATGACTATCAAACTATCACATGAAAATTGAGAAGTACAATTAACTCTCTTTGATGTGATTGTATGAATAGTTGAAGGAAACAACGCCCGCAACAAATTGATTGGTGTTATGCGTATAAACAGAAAACCAAGCACCTGCACTTACACCCACTCCAGGCGAAAAATTGTATTCTAGAGAAGGCGCTAAAGCGGCCGTTTCACTATTGGGTGCGTCTACACCCACTAGACCAGGATTGCCATTAAAAGTGCTAGAACCTGTGGTTGTATATGTTGAATCCATCGCCAGTGCAACATGTTGCGTTAACGTATATTCAAATGACAAATCTGTAAAAAAACTATTGCCAGGATGAACTGTCCCCATCGTTGCGAAGTCGCCGCCATAAGCATTAAAACCGCTTACGTTGACTGCAGCAGGCGCAGTATAGATTAAATTTAATATCGCATGTAAAAATTTTCCATGAGAAAGTCGATAAAGCTGTCCGATGCTGGCGCCAATGGCAGTTTGATACGATCCTGTTCCTGTTGCATCCGCTCCGCTGAGCGCAGGATTTAAATGTTCAAATTGACCTGTTGGAAATGTTTCTTGCAATAAAATACGTATTTTAGGTAGCGCGACATTATCAGCCGATTCAACCGCCTGAATACCCAGCGTTAATTGTATATCTTGAAAACTGTTATACGATGCATTACCAGCGTTATTGAATACGTAGGGAATCGTCAGTCCAGCGTCAAGGCGTTTGGTTAAACCCAAGGTGTAAGCCAGAGTCGGTGTTGTTGAGTGCAGTGAGGGTGTTGCATTATTTTCGATATAATATAACCCTGAATTTAGCGTAAAATCTCCAGGCGCATTATTCACATCAGCTTGCGCTAATAATGATCCTGTTAACCAAGGCTCGTTGATTGCCGGGTAAGGATCATGCGCATAGATTGCATAGGGAAAACCTAGAATAAAAAAACAAAAATACTTCCGTATGGTGCGCATGCGCACTCTCCTACTAAAAAATAATTATGATAAAATGGCTCGTTATTTTTTTACTCTATTTTTTTTGCGATATCTTCTAATGCTGTTCGCATACCTTCCTCTACTGTTGGATGATAAAAAGGCATTTCTAACATATTAAAAACTGACATATTTTGTTGGATAGCCGACGCTAACATATGCGCCAGATGTTCACCGGCAGGCGCAATCATTTCCGCGCCCAATAATTTACCATTTTTGCGATCAGCGTAAATATGCAAAATACCTTTGTTTTTAGATTGAATACGAGCGCGACCTTGATCATTAAAATCCACTGCACCAACAATTGCCAAATCAACTGACATTTCTTGTTGCATCATTATTCCCTTCATATCGACAAGAACACTGAGATATAATATGTTTGAAAAACACACAAGTATCAATCTTTTTTATATTGAATACAAAAATGATGAAAAATAAAAAAACGCATATTACGTTATTGCAATACAAAAAAATGTATCGAGATTCAATTAAAAATCCCGGTCGTTTTTGGGCATCATACGCAAAAAAATATATTCATTGGTTTTCTCCTTGGAAAAAAATATTCAGTGGCAGTTTAAAAAAACATAATGCGCGCTGGTTTATCGGTGGAAAATTAAATGCGTGTTACAATTGCGTGGATCGCCATCTTGAAACGCGTACCAATCAAGCTGCGATTATTTGGCAGAGTGATGACCCCAATATTTCACAAACGATCACGTATGGTGAGCTTCATGACAAAGTGTGTCGTTTTGCAAATGTTTTAAAAAAACAAGGTGTCAAAAAAGGTGATCGCGTTTGTATTTATCTGCCAATGATTCCTGAAATCATGATCAGCATGCTG
>Ga0207016_1073_pt1 | contig 21949 bp, 15 predicted proteins | sample Alteio_BWMinCont_54_FD_153469 | JGI IMG/M metagenome (GOLD analysis project Ga0207016, IMG submission 153469) | Enriched cells from forest soil in Barre Woods Harvard Forest LTER site, Petersham, Massachusetts, United States -... | ecosystem: Environmental > Terrestrial > Soil > Temperate forest >...
GTTTGGAGGCATCCATCGCAGCGCGCTGGATGGCGGCGTCGGCCGTACGCAGGGCGAGCGCGGCGGCGGAGTCGCGGGCTTTCATAGCGGTGACAATATCGGCACGGAGAGTTTCGTAGAGAGTGGGCATGGGAATGATTGAAACAGGGATAATGGACTTATCTTTTTGAAAGGCAAGGATTTAACTAAAATTACTATGTGACTTAATGAGGGTGAATTGTTCGGGTAGAGTTTTCCGCCCAAAAAAAACGGTGCGTTATAATAAAAAACAAACCCGCTGGAACTTTTATTCCGAACGGGTGTTTAAACTCGTATCAGGGTGCAAGCCCTGACCAAGGAATACGGTATTAGCATAGCAACCAAGCAGCTAGGCAGAGTCCCTTGAGCAAGGCCTGCCGTAATACAAGGCCGGTCGCTGGGGAATACCCGGGACCGGCCTCTTGTTTGGCAAAATTGGTCCAAAGAGGCAAGCAAGGAAAGCTACTGGTTGGCATAAGGCCGACGATTTCACGCGCCGCTTTTCAACGCTTCGCCCGCTGCGACCCACGGTTCGTACTTGGCGCGGAACTCCGTGCTGAAGCCGACGGGTTCATGGGTTTGGAGACCGAGCTTGCAGACAGTGCGCTCGCCTTTGGCGTGCAGGACTGAGCCGTCATCGCTGCGAAATTCAAAGGCGACGGTCAGGCCGGCCTCGCGCAGGCGGACTCCGCGCAAGGTGACAATAAATGGCGCAACCCCGCGCAGGGGCGTGAGGTAGTCGATCTCGATGCGCCGCACAACGACGTAGAGGTCGGGGTATTTTTCGGGGGAAAACTCTTTTGCACCCATCAACTCATCGAACAAAGCCTGTTGGGCGCGCTCGACAAACTGCAGGTAGCGCGAATGGTGGAGCACCCAGAGCGCATCAATTTCATAAAAATGCGCGCGGGTACGGTAAACAAACAACCCCGGGGGCGGCTGGCGGTAGTCGGGCATCAGGGCCGTTAAGGATGTCCACAATTCTTTGTCCAAGCAACCTCTTTAGGATAGGTCAAAATGCTGAATTCTGAATGCGGAATGCTGAATTCAGAGCGTTAAATCCTGAATCAAAAATCAGTTCCGTACTCTTATTTTGGATTGGAAGATTCAGCAATCAGCATTCAGAATTCAGCATTTGAATAGTCCCGACCGTCATTTGCTGGTGGACGCGATGAACGTCATCCATGCCTGGCCCGAGCTGCGCGCCATCCTGACCGCGCATGGGCCGGATGCGGCGCGGGCCCAACTGGCCACGACGCTGCGGCCCATCCATGACACCGAAGGCTGGCGGGTGACGATTGTGGTGGATGGATCGGGCGATGAACTCCGCATTGAACGCCCCGGCAAGGAACTGACGTTTTCCTATGTATTTGGACCGAAAGGACTGAGCGCCGATGGAATCATTGAGCAACTCGTCGGCAACGCCACCCTACCCCATGACGAAGACCGCCGCTCCAGTAAAAAGAAGGATCGGGACGCGGAAATTGTGGTCGCCACGCGGGACAATATGCTGAGCGAAGCCACGGCGGCGAACGGGGCGCGGTTGATGACGCCGAATCTTTTGCGCGAATGGGCGAAGGACGCTGCGGCCCGGCAGGAACGCGAAGTGCTGGCCCGCGCGCGCAAAGCGGCGAGCCAGTGGCAGGCCGGGGCTTCGCCATGGGACAAGCTGCCGAAACCGCCGAAATAATTTTAGCGTAAAAACGCCTCGTGCAGTCCGCCGTCCACCGCGAGCACCTGGCCGGTGGTTTTGCTAAGACGTTCGGACACGAGCAGGAAATAGCCTTCGGCCTGGTCTTCGGGTGTGATGGGCGTCTTGGTCAGCGTGCGGTCGGCATAAAACTGCGCGAGTTTTTGCACGAGTGAGTCGGTGGCCTCGGTTTCGGAAAACGGGATGTTGTATTTGGCGAGCGAGCCGATGACGCGGTCGCGCGGGAACATCGCGCTGCCCTGCACGACGGTGGCCGGGGCGACGGCATTGACGCGCACGAGGGGCGACAATTCGATGGCCAGTTCGCCGACGAGGTGATTCGCGGCAGCTTTCGAGGCGTCGTAGGCGATGGAACCTTTTTTCGACACGGCGGCATTGGCGCTGGTGGTCAGTACGAGGCTGCCGCGCAGGCCCTGTTCACGCCAGGTCTTCGCTGCTTCGTCACCGACGAGGTAACTGCCGGTAACATTGATGGCAAAAGTAAGCGCCCATTTGTCGTCGGGGATATGGCCAGTGGTGTCGCTGGGGACAAAAATTCCCGCGGTGACGCAAATGGAATCGAAACCGCCGTAGGCCATCGCCACGTCGTCGAGCATGCGGCGGATGCTTTCGCGTTTCGTAATATCAGCAGCGAGACCCAGGGCGGGGCCGCAACTTGATAATCCCGTGCCCGCCACGCCAATGCCCGTGCCCAGGCGGTCGGTGATTTCTTTGGCGGTGGCTTGCGCGGAGGCTTCATTCAAGTCCACGGAAACCACGTGCGCGCCTTCGTTGACGAGACGATGCGCGGTTTGTTTGCCGATGCCGGAACCGGCGCCGATAACAATGACAATGCGGCGGGCCAATTCTTTTTCCGCTGGCATGCGCTTGAGTTTGGCTTCCTCGAGCAGCCAGTATTCGATGTCGAACGCCTCTTGTTGCGGCAGCGAGACGTAGCGATCAATCGCTTCCGCTCCACGCATGACTTCGACGGCACAGTTGTAAAATTCGGCAGTGACGCGCGATTCGCTCTTGTCCTTGCCCCAGGCGACCATGCCCAAGCCGGGGATGAGCACCACGGTGGGATTCGGGTCGCGCATGGCGGGGGAATTGGAGCGCTTGCACTTTTGATAATAAGCCGCGTAATCGGCGCGATACTTGGCGATGCCTTCGGCGAGTTTCTTTTTCAACACTATGGCATCTTCAGCCTGCGGATTCCAATCCACATAGAGCGGCTTGATTTTGGTGCGCAGGAAATGATCGGGGCAGGAAGTGCCGAGTTCGGCCAGGCGCGCGGCATCGCGACTGTTGACGAAGCGCTGGATTTTTTCGTCGTCCTGCACAGTGCCGATGAAGCGCTGCTGGGACGAAACCTGGCCACGCAGCCAGGGCAGAATTGCGGTTAAAGTCGCCCGACGCTGTTCCGCGGGGAGGGTTTGATACTTCGCGCCACCGAAGGCCGCGGCGTCACCGCCTTTTTTCGTGTACTTGTCTTCGATGTAAGCGGCGGCGCGTTCGATAAAGTCGAGCGTGAGCGTGTAGCAGTCGCGGTCGTCGTCGGCCCACGAGATAAACCCGTGCTGGCCCATCATAATGGCGCGAATTTTGGGCTGCTGGCGGGAAATTTCCTGCATGGCGAGGCCGAGTTCAAATCCGGGGCGCATCCAGGGCACATAGGCCATTTCGCCGCCAAAAATTTCCTGGGTCAGTTTTTCACTATTGGCCGAGGCGGCAATCGCGATGATGGCATTCGGGTGCATGTGGTCCACATGGGCACTGGGCAAATAGGCATGCAGCGGCGTGTCAATTGAGGACGCGCGAGGATTCAGATTGAACGTGCAATGCGAATAAAGTCCGACCATGTCGTCCTCGGCGGGAGATTTGACGCCCTTGTCGGCGCGCTTCGCATAGACCTGTTGCAGCGCGTTGAGCTTGCTCTGATAGAGGGACGAAAAGAAGGCGCGGGTACTGGTGCGCAAATCGCCACCGGAGCCCTTGACCCATAGAACCTTTTCCGGCGTACCGCTGACGGGATCGTTTTCAACAATTTTCGACGACGTGTTGCCGCCACCGGTGTTGGTGATGCGCTGGTCGCTGCCGAGCAGGTTGGAGCGGTAAATGAGCCGGGCGACGGGGTCGAGCGTGGCGGCCTTGGCATCGTCCCAAAGGTAATTCACAAATTGGTAGCGTTTCATGGGGAGAGGCCATACTGCGCTCAGACCTTGGCGGAATCAAGGCGCTTCGAGCGTATGGCGCGTGACCTCCGGCGGGCAGAAAAACCGCGCCGGAACCCGGCAGGCGCCAGCCCCGCGGCTGGTGTAACCGTTCATGCCTTTAAAATTCCATGATCCGCTCAAGACAAAGCGCGGAGCATGGGCGTTGTTCAACAGAGCAATGCGACCGGGCAGGCACATTTGACCGCCGTGGGTGTGGCCGCACAACATCCCGGCGAATCCGGCGGCGGCGGCCTCGGCGTAGGTAGAGGGCGTATGTGAAAGCAGCAAGGCACACGCCCCGACGGGTATGGCCGAGCGCACTCGCGTGACATCGGCGGTGCCATAGGTGTGCTCATCATCCACGCCGCCGATCCATAATTCCGCTCCGCCCAAGCGCCAAGAGGCGGCTTCGTTCAACAAAACCCGCCAGCCGAGCGCTTCGAGTCCAGGCACCATTTCGAGGGCGTCGTGGTTGCCGAGGACGGCAAATTTGGGCACAGCGGGGCGCAGGGTATTGGCTAAATCACGGCAAAGATTCAGTGCGGTGCCCCATTCATGACGGGTGTGGGCGCGATAATCGCCGGTCAGCACGACGGCATCGTATTCCCAGTCCCCGATGGCGCGAATGACCGACGGGATGATGCCCGCGTCAATATCGGCGTGCAAATCGGCCAGATGGAGCAAGCGCCGGCCTCGAAATTGGGACGGCAAACCGCGCAGACGCAGCGTATTTTCCTCCCGGCGCACGGCCAGCATATTACGCCGACCCCATTGCGCCACGCCAACTGTGTGCAAAAAACCGGAGAGTATGCGCATCCGCCGCACCATGCGCTGGACGTTGATGGGCCCGGCCTCGTCGGATTCCGGATCCACCTCGATTTGATGTTGCACGGCCATACGCCGGGTGAACATTTCCGGCCCGAGGCGCGCGGCCAGGGCGGCCTGTTCGGCGGAGGATAGCTCTGAGGTGGTGGTAGTCGGTTCGGGCACAGGGCAAATTTATCCCACCGAAAGTGCCAGCCAAGTCGGTTGATGCCAACGGAAATCCGCGCATTTTGGCATTGCGGGCCAGTGGGGAATACAGGCTAACTTTGCCTATGTGGAATCCGGTATTTTTTCTCGCCCAAGTCCCCGCCCCGGCCAGCACGACGGCAGCCCCGGCGGGCAACGCTGAGGCGCCCTCGAGTTTTTCCGCGATAGCGGTGGAGTTGGCCAAGGAGTTGTATGTAAAATTTGAAGAGAATCTGCCGCATTTATTGGTGGCGTTCATCGTGCTCATTGTGGGCTGGTGGCTGGCGGGGCGGGTCAAGGCGCTACTGCGGCGGGTGATGGTGGCCCGACATATTGATGTCACCCTGACTTCGTTCCTCGGCCAATTATGCTACTGGCTCATTATTGCGTTTGTGGTGGTCGTCAGTCTGCAAAAGGCCGAGATTATTGATACCACCCCGTTTTCTGCGGTGCTGGGCGCGAGCGCACTGGCAATTGGCCTGGCCCTGCAAAGCTCGCTGACGGATTTTGCCGCCGGAGTCATGATAATTTTGTTCCGACAATTTCGGGTGGGCGACGAGATCGAAGCAGCGGGGGTGAAGGGCGTTGTTGAAGAAATAAGTATTTTCAGCACACACTTGAAGACGGCGGACAATCGCAAAATTATCGTTTCCAATGGCAAAATTCTCGGCACGCCGATTATCAACTCCAGCGCCAATGCCACGCGCCGACTAGATTTGGTCATCGGCATCAGTTACGAGTCGAATCTCAAGGTCGCGAAGCAAATCATTTTATCTGAACTGCAGAATGACACGCGGGTGCTGCCCGAACCGGCGCCGGAGGTGGCCGTGACTAATTTGGGGGAAAGCTCGGTGGACCTCGTCCTGCGCGCGTGGGTGGCCGTCGGTGATTATCAGAATCTACGCAGCCATATGCTGGAAGCGCTGAAGCTGCGTTTTGACGAAGCGGGGATTGAAATCCCCTACCCGCAGCATGAGGTGCGGGTGAAGCAGGAGAAATAAACGGCGGAAGTAAATGTGCGTTACGGGCTGTATTGGCCGGATTGGACGTAGATTCTTTCCAGCAAGGTGAGCAGGGACTTCTGGTTGTCGCGCAGCTCGTTGTCCAGACTCTGGCGTTCACCGGAACCGGCGGCTAAAACTTCCTGACGCATTTGGTCGTCATGCTTGATGGCTTGCATGACTTGGGACCACCAGCTCTGCACCAAGGGCACCCCACGGGGCTTGGCATCTTTGGATAAAATGGCATTAATGGCCTTGCAGATCGTTTCAATTTGATTGTCGTTGTCCTCAATCTGGGAAAGTTGCGAATTCCGCAAGGTGGCGGTCGAGGCGGTTGATGCAGAGGAGGAGCCAATCCGCATCGTAGGGGCGGGTTCGGAATGCGAACCTTCCATCACCTGTTGCAACTGCTCGGTGTTGTGAACCAGCGAGGAAAGTTCGGCGTGCAATTCATTCAACTGCGTATTAACCATCGCCGCAGACTGATCTGCATTGACGGCCACCGGCGCGGGCGGTGGCGAAGGGGCGGCGGTTGGTTGCGAAGGCAAGACCGGTGGCAGCGGCGATTCGGCCTGCATGGTGCCATCCGCCTGGTTGGCGGGCAGGAGCAGCAAGAACTCCCGGCTGGAGGAGGAAAGTTTGGCGAGTGGATAAACGTAGGCCTTGCCGTCCGCCAGCTGGAAATTCACGGAGATGGCATTGCGCCCCATGATGCGGGCGTCCAAATTCTCACCCGTCTGGAGGGTCAGGATATAATTGAGGGGAAACTCGATTTTTAAGTTTGCCGGCAGGGTTTGCAAAAATTTCTGATCCTGCGGGGCAAAGGTGTTCAGGGGCAGGAAATATTCCCGGCCGTCCGAGAGCAGGGTGTATTTGACGATGGTGTCCGTGCGGCCTTCCAGACGCACGCGCAGGGGCTTGCCAGCGACATCGGTCAAATTGTACTCCAGCGGAAAAGTGAAATTCAGGCGGGCCGCCAGGAGGCGCACCAATTGCTGGTCCCGGAGGGACAAATCCACAATGGGCAAATAATAAATCAGGCCGTCACTCAACAAAGTGTATTGGACAATATTGACCGAGCGGCCCTCCAACCGCACATTCAACGCATGCCCGTCCTTGTCCGTGAGCAGACATTCGGAATGGGTGCCGAAAGCACTATTGGGCAGGAACAGCCGGATCAATTTTTGATCCACGGCAGATAGTTCGTTAATGGGATAAAATAAATTCATCCCGTCATTCGTCTTGAATTTGACCAGATCCGGCGTCCGGCCGACAATCGTGGCCGGCAGGGATTGACCCTGCTGGCTGGTCATGACCTGGGACAATGGAAAATCACATTCCATAATGGTGGGCAGTTTTTGCACCACCTCCTGGTCACTGGCGGAGAGCGAGGTCAGCGGCAGGTAATGGGTGGAATGATCGGCCAGGAGGGTGTATTTGACCCAATCGTCATTGTGACCTTCAATGCGCGCCGGCGCCGGCTGGCCGTCACCCTGATCGAGTGGCATTTCGAGGGGAAAATCCAGGGACAAAGATTTGTGTAATTGCTGGATAAAACGCTGGTCAGAGTCGCTGAGTTTATCAATAGCTGCGTAACGAGTGGTTCCATCCGCCAGCAGTGTGTATTTTATGACAGCGTCGCCGCAACTTTCGAGGCGCACCTGAAGAGTTTTGCCCTGGATGGTCAAACTGCGTTCCTGGGGCAACTGCAATCCCACTGTAAAATGGTAGTAAACCCAAGCACCCGCCGCCAACACTGACAGTACTAAAATCACGCCAATCAGCGCACCGAGGGACACTTTCCCCTGGCGCGCCAAAGTGGACGGGGGATGTGAGCGAGGAATTGGGGAGGTAATCATACCAGGCAAACTATTATAATTCAGCACTGGAGGAGATAATCCAAACGTTCCTGGAAATGTCAAGATGGCTCCGGGCTAGTCAGGCTCTTGCGCATTTATGGGTACGGGGAGAAGACCATGAGCCGGGCGGGCCGCACCCCCCCCCAACCCACTCAGGGCGTGTACTGGCCAGAGGCGGTCTTGATGCGTTCCAACTGGGAGACCAGGTTTTTGTGGTTTTCGAGGAGGTCGTTCTGCAAAATATTTTTTTCTCCCGAGCCGGCCGTGGCCAGTTCCTTCTGCGTCTGTTCATCCTGGTGGATGATCAGCATAATCTCCTGCCACGAGCCCTGAACCAGGGCGGAGCCGGGGAGCTTGGCGCCGGCCGGGAAAGTGGCATTGACTTGCTTGCAGAGCGTTTCGATGGCCTCGCCGTTATCAATATGGGATTCCTCGTCGGATTTGACCAGGGCTTCCAGTTTTCTGCGCAAATTATTAATGAGTGCCGTCGCGGCGATGGTTTCCCGGGTGGCGACGACACCATCCGTCAAATTTTTGGGCAACAAGGCCAAAAACTTCTGGCTGGTATCGGAAAGTTTATCCAGCGCATAGGTGTAGGTGGCGCCGTCGGCCAACTGGAATTTCACCGAGTCGTTGTCCCGGCCCAGGATGTGGGCGTCGAGGCTCTGGCCATTTTGGCCGATGAGAACAGCGTTGAGCGGGAATTCGATTTTGAGCTGCTCGGGCAGCATTTTTAATAAAGCCTGTTCATCCGCCGACAACGTGCTGAGGGCGGTGTAGTATTGCTGACCATCCGCGTGACGGGTGTACTTCACCACGGTGGCGGTGCGGCCCTCGACGCGCACAAGGTACGCCTGGCCGTCGGGCCCGGTCAAGTTTTCCTCGAACGGGTAGGTGAACGTCAGATCCCTGGGTAACTGCCGGAAAAGCTCCTGGTCAATGGTGGAAAAATCCGTCGTGAGCGCGTAGTAAAGCAGGTTGTCCGGGCGCAATTTGTATTTAATGAGGCGATCCAGGCAGCCTTCGATGCTCACCTCGAGCTTGTGGCCGTCGGCATCCCGCAATTCACATTCCAGCGGGTAGGCGAGATTCAAATTGGTGGGCAGTAATTGCAACAGTTTCAGGTCGAGGGCGGATAATTCAGCAGTCGGGAAGTAGATGACCGCGCCGTCGGGATCCATCAATTTCACCAAAGCATCTGAGCGGCCGACAATGCGGTCGGGCAGGGTTTGCCCTTGCAGGGTGGTCAAGGCATGGAGGACGGGGAAGTCCACTTGCAGTTCTTCGGGCAACTGGCGCACGACGGCCTGGTCATTCAGGGACAAACTGGCCAGGGGCAGGAAGTGGGTCGTGTGGTCGGCGGCGAGGGTGTATTTAACCCAATCGTTGTTGCGACCATCCAGGCGAACGGGCACGGGTCGCCCATCGCCCCGGTCGAGGGGAAGTTCCAGCGGGTAACTGAGCACCAGAGTTTTGGGCAGGCTGAGGAGAAAGTTCACATCGGCGGTGCTCAGCCGGGCGGTGGCGGCGTAGTGTACGGAGTTATCCGCGAGCAAGGTGTATTTGACCACGGCGTCGTTGCAGGCCTCGATGCGCGCCGGGATGACCTGACCGTCCATGGTCAAGGGATGTTCCAGTGGCAGAGTAAGCTGCTTCTGCTGGTGGAAATAATACCACCCACCCACGGCCAGGAGGACGACCACCAATAGCGCGAGAACGACCTGACCCAACGAGAGCTGCTGCCAGAAACTGGGCGGCGGTGCGGGCGGCTGGCGAACCGGTCGGTCGTAAGGTTGGTAGGGAATCATGCAAAAAAACCGCGGGAAACCGCCAAATACGGCCACCGGCCTCAGTTAAGTATCTGCATTTTTGTCAATCTGAACAATCCCAATGATTATGAAAATGTCAAGTTGGCGGCGGCCGGCAAAGCAGCTGAGAGTCAGAGGGTGGCAAAGGTTCACCACGGTGGAGGGTGGCGTAGTACGGGTTGGTAATGAAATAGATGCACCACCCACCCGTCTTTTCCCTTGCCAAATCAAACGGGTTAAATACCTTGGCAGTTGACCGCTAGGAAATGCCTCTTTTCGTTTAACCCCGTCCCATTATGGCCTCTCCGATGCCCCAGGATCCATATGCCGCACTGCAAAAGGCGGCTACGGCCAAACGGTATGAAGCCCCATTTCCATGGGGAAAGTTGTTCGTGTTCTTAATTGTCGCGGGAGGGTTCGGCTGGAGCTTCTATCAATACTACTGGCAATACCAGCTGCCCAAGGAGCGGATACTGGTGGATCGGGATGGCAAGCAGATGAATGTGCGCGTGGAAGAAAAAGATGGTCAGGCGCTGAAAATGACTTCGCTGAGCGATGGTTCCACTCAATTCTTTCCCATCTCACTATTGTCCTCCAAGGATCAGACCTTCTTTACTTCCGTTAAAACAAAGGCGACAATTCCCTTCCCCTATGTGTGTACGCTAAAAAAACCTGATGGCACACCCATGATGGTCTCGATCAAGGGCTACAATGATTACTTTGTTGATTACACCACCGATACCGATCCCGCCGACCGTTTTATCACCATCGACAGCTTGCAGCCGTTTGATAAAGCCCTGATTAAAACCATGGCGAAATCGCTCCGGGTCGGCTTCCCGGTGGACTGGACCTTGCGCACCCCCAGTGGAAAAGATGTCCCCGTGGTGCTGACCAACAAGGATAACGTTTACCTGCAATACTATATTCCCGCGGAAAAAAATACCGAGAGCCTGCATTTCTATCCCATCAACAAATTGACGCCAGAAACGAGGGATCTCGTTAACTCACTGTCAACCATCCAACAAATTACTGATGATACGAAATGCACGCTCACGGACAAATCCGGCCGACGAGTTTATGTGAAAGTTTTAACCCGCTCGGATGACATGGTTAAATTTGTCTCGGTTGACGACAACAAGACCTACATCTTTCCGATTGCAAATTTATCCGAGCTGGATCAGCTGTTTGTCAAATCCGTGGACAATAATTTAACGGATGTGTGGGATCTGCCGGAATTGCCCGTCACCGTGCAAATTGCGCGCACGCAATTGATCGATTTAGATAAAAAGATCACGAATTTGCAAAATGAGTTGACTCGCCCGGATCTGCAAAGTGAGTTGAATCACCCGGACTCGACCCAACCCGAGGCCGAAGCCATCAAGCTCCAAATTAACGCCTACAGGGATGAAGCGAAACATTATATAACTCAAATTCTAAATGACTTTGAAAAGCGCATTGACGCACTCGAGACCCAGAATGTGGCCCTCGAAGGGAAAGCCCGCGATCCCAATTCGTCGAAAGAAGAAAAGGTCTCCCTGCAAAATCAAATTCTGCAAAACAACGATTTGGTTGGCTTGCTCAAACGGGAGATGGTTACTGTTTCCAGGGTTGGCGAAACCGTCAAACCCGTGGTTAATTAATTGGCACGGGCGTTAAATTGGAAATTTGTCTTCACCCCGCCAGGTCGGCGCGGCCGGCGGCCCAGACGTTGAAGGCCAGGGGCGAGCCGGATACGGGTGCCACGCTGGTGTAGCCACCGGCACCTTCCACCAAGGCCAGGCCCGCGGCAACGTCCCAAAGCTTGATGGATTCCTCGTAATAGGCGTCCACCCGGCTGGCCGAGACATAGGCCAGGGCGAGCGCGGCGGAGCCAATCATGCGGATTTTTTTGAACTTCTCGACGCGACCGACAAAGCCGCGCACGGCCTCGCCGCTGCGGTCAGTGCTGGAGGGGAAGCCGGTGCACAACACCGCATGCGCTACATCGGGCGCCCAACGGGGCTTGAGGTCCCGGCCATTGAGGGTCAGGCCGAGCCCCGCACCGCCAGCGTACAATTCGTCGCGCCAAAAATCATAAATGACCCCCAGCACCGGGCGGCGGCCGCGCCAGAGGCCGATGCTCACGCAACAGCCGGGGATGCTGCGCAGGTAGTTGTAAGTGCCATCGAGCGGGTCCACCGCCCAATAGGGTTCGTCCCGGCCCAGCAGGCTGGCGTCGCCGCCGATTTCCTCGCCAATGACGGGCAACTTGGTGCGCGCGAGGCGTTCGCGGATGAGGGTCTCGCTGTCCACATCAGCCTGGAGTTTGATGTCGTGGGCGGTCTCGGAGTTAACCGTGCGGTCGGAACGCTTGGCCAGGGCGGCGCCAGCGGCCCGGGCCGTGGCCACAGCGAGGGTGAGGAGTTCGTCGGAAGGAAGGGAGTTTTGCAAGCGAGCCCCACCCTGCCGGAAGATGCCGTGGCAGGCAAGCCTGCGGCGTCTCCAGCCATTATTTCCCCGGCCCGGCATGGGGCTTGCTCATTCTTCGGCAGTTTGTAAAATCGCGCCCCAGTCTGGCCACGTTACCTATGTTTGAAAAATACCAGCCCGAAGACTTTTTTGACGAGATGTTCACCGCCCCCGGCGAAGAGAACGTCCGCCCGCATTACCGGCAACTGCTCAAACGCTACGCGACGCTTGGCCAGGAGGAGTTCGACCAAAAACGCCAAGGCGCCGACCTGTCCTTCCTGCGCCAGGGCATTACCTTTACCGTCTATAATGACGACGAAGGCACCGAGCGCATTTTTCCGTTCGACCTCATCCCGCGCATTATCCCGGCCAAGGAATGGGACCACCTGGAGCGCGGCCTGAAGCAGCGCATCACGGCGCTGAATTTATTTCTCAAGGATATTTACACCGACCAGAAAATTCTGGCCGACAAGGTCATTCCGGAACACTACGTCCTTTCCGCCAAACACTACCGCCCGGAGTTCCGCGGCACCAAGATTCCGCGCGATATTTATATTCATATTTGCGGCAGCGACCTCATCCGCGACCGGCAGGGTCAATACCTCGTGCTCGAAGATAATGGGCGCTGCCCGTCGGGCGTTTCGTACATGCTGGAAAACCGGGCGGCGATGAAGCGCGCCTTTCCCAGTTTTTTTGCCCGCAGCAACGTCCGCTCCATTGACCAATATTCCGATGCCTTGTTGAAGATGTTGCGCTACATCGCCCCGGGTGGACGCAAGAATCCGACCGTGGTGCTGCTGACGCCCGGCGTGTACAACAGCGCGTATTTTGAACATTGTTTTTTGGCGCGGCAAATGGGCGTGGAAATTGTCGAAGGACGCGACCTCGTCGTCGAAGAAAAGAAGGTCTTCATGCGCACGACCAAGGGGCTCGAGCCGGTGCATGTCATCTACCGGCGCATTGACGACGACTTCCTCGACCCGACGGTGTTTCGCAAGGACTCGATGCTGGGCGTGCCGGGGCTGGTCTCGGCCTACCAGGCGGGGAATGTGGCGCTGGCGAACTCCATCGGCACCGGCGTGGCCGACGACAAGGTGATGTACTACTTCGTGCCGCGGATGATAAAGTACTACCTCGATCAGGATCCGATTATTCCGAACGTCGAGACCTATCTGGCCTCGGAAAAGAAGGACTACGATTTTATTTTGGATAATTTGGCGAAGCTCGTCGTGAAAAGCGCCAACGAAGCGGGCGGCTATGGGATGTTGATGGGGCCGTGGGCCAGCAAAGCCGAGGTGGAAAAATTTCGCGGACAGATCAAGGAGAACCCGCGCAACTTCATTGGGCAGCCGCCCATCAACCTTTCGCGCCACCCGACGTATTGCGACGGCAAATTTGAAGGCCGCCATATTGACCTGCGGCCTTACATTCTTTACGGCGAGAAAATTACCATTATGCCGGGTGGGCTGACGCGCGTGGCGCTGAAGAAGGGGTCACTCGTGGTCAACTCCTCGCAAGGCGGAGGCTCGAAGGATACCTGGGTGCTGGGCGGGGAAGCGTAGGCCAACGTGCAGGTGAATGGACAAAACAAAGGGGGAAACACATTGACGGCGGGAACGTGGATTGTAGATTGTCGTGGTGCTTTTCATGACGCAACCCGGTCGGCGTTTTTCTTTTTCATACAAATGGCCAGCAGAGGGGTTGTTAAAACAGTGGAGAAAACTGCGCCTCGGGGTCTTAAGCGCCATTGCTTTGCTGGCCGCCGGCTGCGCGGACGACCATCCCAGCACCCGGATATTGTTTAAAGACGCGACGGTGAATGGCGTGCCCCAGCGTCTGGCACTGGACACCGGCTCCGCGAGCATGATGATTTTTGAAGATTCCTCCAAGCACGCGAACATGGAAATATTTTTGCGTGAACCGCCCACGCTGGACAAGGATTTTGAAATGGTGACGGGCGCGCTGGCCAAACCAGCCCGCGTGAACCTGGGCGGCGGGGATTTCACCATCCAACCCATCGTGGGCAACCTGGCCAAATTTTCCATCATGGTGTCGGCGGACAACTCGCGGCTGGATGGCTTTGTGAGCTGGCCGGAAGTGCGGGATAATATCCTGATTTTTGACGGCCCCCAGCATCAGTTGCACAGCGTGGCGGAAGTCCCCCCGGAGGTTCGCACCTGGCCCAAATTCGCCATCGGTCACGAAAATCAATTTACGCTTAAAACCCCGCTGGCGAACGGCCAGCTCGGCACCATTTTGATAGATACGGGCGCTTACGATGGCGTGGCCCTGCCACCGGCCCAGTGGAAGGAATGGCGCGCCGCACATCCCAACGGGCCCACGGGTTATATTATTTATGGCACGCCCGGGGTGATTGGCCAGCAATCGGTGGAAGAAGCCTGGGCTGACGAAATCCATCTCGGAGCGCTGACCCTCACCGATGTGCCGGTGCACATGGCCAACGAAGCGGAAGTAAAAATAGATCCCAAAAACTATGCCGGTACACTGGGATTATACGCTCTGGCCCGGTTGGAATTCGTGGTGGATGGCAAACAGGGCGTGACCTATGCGCGGCCCCGGCCCAAGCCCGGCCCCTACTACCCAGGCATCGCCCGCCCGGGAATTGAAAAAGATGCCACCGGTGGCCCCCTGGGCAAGGACTGGCTGGTGGACGGCCAGGTTACCATCAACCCCAGCCATATGCTACACGTTGCGAGCAACATCCTGCTCGGCGAGGCGGTGCGAAAATTTCAAGATGGCGACCATGCGGGCGCCATTGCGGAATGTACCCAGGCGATTGATTTCGACGCTAAAAATGATGAAGCGTACGTGGAGCGCGGAAAATTTAAACTGGCCGACAACAATGACGCCGGCGGTCTGGCCGACTTTAATCAAGCCCTGGAGGTTAATCCGACCAGCACTTCGGCCTATTCCGCGCGGGCCGGTTACAAGTTTCTGCACGGTGATTTGGACGGCTCAATCGCGGATTGTTCGAGCGCCATCTACGTCAATGCCAACTATGCGCTGGCTTATTTTCAACGCGGCGCCGCCAAACAAGCCCAGAACGACACCCCCGGCGCCATAGCCGACTATGACCAGGTCTGCAAACTGCAACCCAGTGCGGCCCTGCCACAACTGTACCGCGAAATTCTCCAACGCTGGTCGGGCCGGCCGCCGCGTGATTTATCCAACACCGTAGTGGCCTGGGCCGATCTAGGGCAACAAGCCCTGGGCCGCTATTTGAGCGGGCACCTCAGCGAAGCCGACCTGATGGCAGCCGCCTCTGCCGCAGGCAATTCGTCAGCCCAAATCTGCCAGGCGTATTATTTCACCGGCTTCATGCATTTCCTCAATCAAGACACCGCCGGCGCACGCGAACGCTGGCAAAAATGCGTGAATACCCGTCAAGCCAAAGTGTACGAATATGTTTTTGCCGGCAACTTGCTGAAGTTTACCGATCCGGCAGGGAAGAAATGAGGTTGGTGAGGTTGGCAGTTTCTAGCGACCTTTTGCCCGCGCTGCGGTTGAATGAGGGGTCGTCGCTTCCTGCCATTTACGAAGGAGGGCAAGTCGGCACCCCACCCCGCTTTCACGCCTTGCGACCATTTAGCTTTACCCCGCTGTGAACAATGCGGTTTAATCACAAATTCACCCCATGCCTGCCCCCTCTTCGCCCAACGCCGCCAACTCGACCCTAGCTCAACGCTTTCTGCCGCTCATCCTACTTCTGTTTGTCGGCAGCGGGTGTGCAGCGCTGATTTACGAGATTGTCTGGTATCAGATGCTTCAATTGGTCATCGGGCTGACGACCATCTCGCTAGGACTGCTGCTGGGGAGTTTCATGGGCGGTATGTGCCTGGGGAGCATTGCCATCTCACGACTGGTGTCGCGCGGGCGGCATCCACTGCGGGTTTATGCGTGCCTGGAACTGGGCATCGGCCTGATTGGCATCCTGGAACTCTGGCTGATGCCGGCGGTGGGCGCTTTTTACAGCGACCATGCGGGCGGGCATGATTACTGGAACATCATCGCGCGCGGAGTCGTGGCGGCGGTGTGCCTGGTGCCGCCCACCTTGCTCATGGGCGCGACCCTGCCGGCGGTGGCGCGCTGGGTGGAAATGACACCCCAGGGTGTGTCGTGGCTGGGGTTTTTCTATGGTGGCAACATTGCCGGGGCGGTCTTTGGCTGCCTGCTGACGGGTTTTTATCTTTTGCGCGTGCTCGACATGGCGACCGCGACCTACGTGGCCGCGGCCATCAACTTCGCGGTGGCGATGCTGGCGTGGGCCCTGTCAACCGACAGTGCGGCGGTCGCACCGGCGGAAACCAAACCCACCGCGAACGAAGCTGCTGCTGGCAACGATGCCCGGCCTTGCTCCATTTACATCAGCATTGGCTTCTCCGGCCTGACGGCGCTGGGCGCGGAAGTGATCTGGACGCGGCTGTTGTCACTGCTGCTGGGTGGAACGGTTTATACTTTTTCCATCATCCTCGCGGTGTTTCTTTTCGGCCTGGGCATTGGGAGCAGCGCTGGTTCATTTATTTCCCGCACTAAAATATCCCCGCGCAAGGCCCTCGGCGTCTGCCAGTTGTTGTTGATTGCCGGAGTGGCGTGGACGTCGTTCAACATTTCGCACTCCCTGCCCTATTGGCCGATTGACCCGGCGCTGATTGGCGATGTCCACAACGGCGCGTGGTATGTCTTCCAACTGGATATTGCCGTGGCACTGTGGACGATTCTGCCCGCAGCGATTTTATGGGGCGCGAGTTTCCCGCTGGCGTTGGCGGCGGTGGCCACGCCGGGACAGGATCCGGGCCGGCTGGTGGGAGGCGTTTACGCCGCCAACACCGTAGGCGCGATTTTTGGCTCGTTGTTTTTCAGCCTGGTCGCCGTGCCATGGTGGGGCACCCAAACCTCACAACGGATTTTAATCGGATTCGCGGCGATATCTACATTTGCGGCGTTGGCACCGATGCTTTTCCAGCGTCGCCAAGCTGGTAGCAACCGGAGCCTTCAGCGCGAACCGGCGTTGGGCGTGGCGGTGCTCCTGGCGGTGACTTTGCTCGCGGCGCCGTTGCTGGGCTGGACGGTCAGCCCGGGTTTTTGGGGCGCCGTCGCTTATGGCCGCATGGTCGCCACCTACCAAGGCACACTGGTGCCGCAGATCACACCCGAGCGCGATGTGCCGCAGCACGATGGAACGTCCAACGTCTATTGCGTCTACACGGGCGAGGGTCTCAACGGCACGGTTGCGGTGACGGTGAGCACCGCGGGCGTGCGCAGCTTTCACTCCGCGGGCAAAGTCCAGGCTTCCAACGATCCGCACGATATGCGTCTGCAGCGCATGCTGGGCCACCTGTCCGCCCTCTCGGTCAAAGATCCCAAGAGCGTGCTCGTCGTGGCCTGCGGCGCGGGTGTGACTGCCGGAACTTTCCTGACGAATCCCAGCGTGCAAAAAATCACCATCTGCGACATCGAGCCCCTGGTGCCCAAGTACGTGACGCCGATGTTCACGAAAGAAAATTACGGCATCACCGACAACGTCGTGAACCAAAACCCGCGGGTGATCCATACGCCGACCGGTGATAAAACGGTCGAAGTCGTCTATGACGACGGGCGACACTTCATCCGCACGACCAAGGAAAAATTCGATGTTATCACGTCGGATCCGATTGACCCGTGGGTCAAAGGCTGCGCGGCGCTGAACACAATCGAGTATTACACCATGTGCCGGGACCACCTGAACCCTGGCGGGGTGATGAGCCTGTGGATTCCGTTTTACGAAAGTAACACCGAGACGGCCAAAAGCGTGCTGGCCACATTCTTCCAAGTTTATCCGAAAGGCATTTTGTGGAGCAATGATTACACCGGCGATGGCTACGACGCGGTGTTGTTTGGCCAGCCCGACGGCACGAAGATTGATGTGGATGAATGGCAGGCGCGTTTGAACAGTCCGGAATTTGCCACGGTTAAACAATCGCTGGATGAAGCGGGATTCCCGATGGTGACCGACTTGCTGGGCACCTACGCCGGCCGCGCAGCAGATTTGCAGGAGTGGATGAAGGGCGCGGAAATTAATGAAGACCGCAATTTGCGCCTGCAATACCTCGCGGGTCTGTCCAACAACACCTACCAAGGCCCGTCCATTCTTCGCGGCATTCTCAACCACTACAAGTATCCGGACGACCTGTTCACCGGTTCTTCGGCATTAAGGCAATCTGTGCGCCAGGCCATTGAAATGCCGCGGCGACTGCAAACTGCGGCGATGACCTCCGCCAGCCCCCTGATTGTTGCTAGTCCTTGAATCGAAGCCAGTTGCAACTGTCCGGCCGCCCCCGGTAAACCACCCGTTTAAGGGGGTTTGTGACCCGTATTAAAAAAATATTAGGAAAAGGCGTGAGATTTTTGGGTACTATTCGCGGCTTGAACGAATTTGCATTATGTTAAGTTGTTTATATAAAATGACTTAAATGCAATAATTTACAAATTTTGAAGCCCAGTTTTATGGAATAGGAATTGCTTTCACAAGGTGTGTCGCGTAGCATTTTTTTCACCTATATTTAATGAATTTGTAGATTCATTTGATTCGATGAAAACATCCGCCAAGTTATCGCGTCGCCAATTCATGGGCTTAGCCGCCGGCTCCGCCTCGCTGCTGGCCGTGGATGCGTTTTGTATTGAGCCGTCGCTCATCAAGACGCGTTTTGTGGCACTGTCGAAAAACGAACCGGCCACGCACCGGCTGGTACAGTTCAGCGACACCCACCACAAGGGCGACCGCGCGTATCTGGCTTCGGCCGTCGCGCAAATCAATGCCTTGTCGCCGGACTTCGTTTGTTTTACGGGCGATTTGATTGAACACGCCGATCATTTGCCCGAAGCGCTCGAGGTTCTCAAGGGCATTGAGGCGCCGCTGTACGGCGTTTGCGGCCACGGGCGGGCGCTGGTTGCTGAATGAAAAAGTCACCCTCGGTGGAAAAATCAACCTGATTGGGGCCGTCTGCGATGATCCGAATATTTGCGCGCCGGTCGCGGGGATGAAAAACATCGTGCTTATGCACTACCCGGAGTTTGTGGACAAGCTCGCGGACAAGAATTTCGACCTGATGCTGGCCGGCCACTCCCACGGCGGCCAGATTCGCCTGCCGTTGTTTGGCGCGGTCATTTTGCCCAAAGGTGTCGGCAAATACGACCTGGGGATGTTTCACACCCCGGCCGGCCCGCTGTACGTCAACCCCGGCCTCGGTTGCCTCTACATGGACATCCGCTTCAACTGCCGGCCGGAGATTACGGTGTTCGAGGTTTAAACTGATAGGAAATTGTTTTATTGGAGGTTGATTGGTTCAGGAGGGAGAGGTTAGGTTCAGGTTTGGTATTTTTATGCCAACCGATGTTACTGCCAGTGGCGCCCAGCCCCCGCTGTCCTCGATTCCCTGTTTAACGGGATTGCGCTTTTGGCTGGCGACTTGGGTGGTTGTTTTTCACCAATCCGTTCCCGCAGACATCCACTATCCCCTTTTGCAAGGACTGTTGCGGCATCCCGTGCTGTACTTCATGGCCCATGGCTTCGTCGCGGTAACGGGCTTTTTCTGTCTTTCCGGTTTTATCCTGGCATACAATTACAGCCACCGTCTGGGAACGCGCGCAGAATGCTGCCGCTTCATGGGTTCGCGCCTGGCCCGCATTTATCCCATTTGCTTCGCTGGCTTGCTGATGTTTGCCCCGATCATCTATGTCGCCGTTGACCAGGGCAAACTTGGGCCCGGAAAGGCGCTATGCTCACTGGTGGCGTCGCTGGCGCTTTTGCAAAGTTTTTCGAGCACGTTGTGGCACATCTGGAATGGGCCGGAGTGGTCCCTCTCGGATGAGATGTTCTTTTATTTAAGCCTGCCCTGGTACGCGAGTTGGCTGGCGCGGCAGTCCACCCGCACGCTGCTGGGGCTGGCCGGATTTAGTGCCTTTGTCAAAGTCGGCCTATCGGCGGCATTATTGTTGTTATTTCACGTGTTTCCGGCGGCAGAACACTCCGTCTGGTGGGAGGCCCAACAGAGTCTCATCGGCCATCTGGCGCGGAACCCGGTGGTTCGCGTCGCAGAATTTTTCTGCGGCTACTGCACCGGGTTGCTTTTCTTGCGCCATGGAGCCTGGTCCGCACGACGCTCAACCGTGGTGCTCGCAGCGAGTCTAGCCATTTTCTACGGCTGCGGCACCATGCTGGCGCCAGGATCCTACTTGTTGCCGTTGTACATTGTTTTGTTTCTGGCGATTATTTACGCGCTGGCGCAACCGACTGCCTGGGTGCGAACGTTCTTGGGCAGCCCGACTGCCTGCTTCCTGGGCGAGATTAGCTTCAGCATGTACATTTTCCAGCTACCGCTGGCCATTTATCTGGAGCATTATATGCGCGCACATCCGGAGCAGGCTTTCTGGGGCCGGCATCACCTGTTGGTATTTGCCGGTTATTTTGCAGTGCTGATGGCTTTTTCCGCCGTGGCCCATGTCTGGGTGGAGCATCCACTGCGTCGCAAACTTGCTCCGGTCATCAGTCGCAAGCTGAAAGAATGGCTGAACTGGTTACCCCTCCCGCAGAAGCAACTTTCCCCCAATTGAACAAAGCCAGTTAATTACTGGTAGGAAATTGCTTTTGCGGGGTTGATTGGTTTGGGGGAGGGGCAAGGAACCAGTTACTGGTTTCGAGTTGGGCCAGTCAAGATCACAGGCCCAGTCTAAGCCAGGCCGACAAGCAACGCATCAAGCCGTGCTTTCACGGCGACCGAACCGAGCCCGTGAATGCGCACGCGTTTGTTGCGGGAAGTTTGGCCGCTTTCGATGGTTACGGATTTCTGCGGGATGTTCAGTGCGCCCGACAAGACTGCAATAACTGCCGCGTTGGCCCGGCCATTTTCCGGCGCGGCGCGCACTTTGACTTTTAAGGCTTCGCCATGCCAGCCGAGGATGGCGTCCGACGAAGATTTGGGCGAGACGCGCAGGATCAACAGCGTGGATTCCATAAACAACCCGCCGCGACTGAACTACCCGCGCAAGGTGCCGGCGGTTTTTTCAGCCAAAAAGCTCTGGTAGGTTGCGCGCAGGCCGTCGCGGAGATTTATTTTTGATGTCCAGCCAGTAGCGCGGAGGCGCGAAACGTCGAGGAGTTTGCGGGGTGAGCCGTCAGGCTTGGTGGTGTCCTGCACGATACGGCCACGGTAGCCGACGGTCTCCGCCACGATTTCCGCGGCTTCGCGGATGGTCACATCCTGCCCGGTGCCGACATTAACCCAGTCGGCGGGATTATCCAGCGTGCACAAGTGGAGCAAAGCGTCCGCGCAATCATCCACGTGCAGGAATTCACGTTTGGGCGCGCCGGTGCCCCACAGGATTACTTCCGGCGCATTGGCCTCCCTGGCCTCATGGAAGCGCCGCAGGAGGGCAGGCAGGACGTGGGAATTTACGGGATGATAATTATCGCGCGGGCCGTAGAGGTTGGTCGGCATCGCAGAATGAAAAAGCACGCCGTATTGTTTGCGGTAATACTGGCAGAGTTTGAGGCCGGCAATTTTGGCCAGGGCGTAGGGCTCGTTGGTGGGTTCGAGCGGGCTGGTGAGCAGGCACTCTTCGGGCATGGGCTGGGGGGCGAGACGCGGGTAAATGCAGGAGCTGCCCAAAAAGAGGAGTCGCTTGACCTTCGCCTGAAAAGCGCCGTGGATGAGATTCACCGCGATGGCCAGATTGTCGTAAATAAAATCTGCGGGGTACGTGTTGTTGGCGTGGATACCCCCCACCCGCGCAGCGGCCACAATGACGAGATCGGGCTGTTCCGACGCCAGATATCTTTGCACTGCGGAGGGGTGCAGGAGGTCAAGCTCCCGGCGTCCGGGCTGAAGCAGGCGCGCCGAAG
>Ga0207016_1074_pt2 | contig 21652 bp, 15 predicted proteins | sample Alteio_BWMinCont_54_FD_153469 | JGI IMG/M metagenome (GOLD analysis project Ga0207016, IMG submission 153469) | Enriched cells from forest soil in Barre Woods Harvard Forest LTER site, Petersham, Massachusetts, United States -... | ecosystem: Environmental > Terrestrial > Soil > Temperate forest >...
CCGGCGCATACCAAGAGCTATCTCGATAAGACTATCTTTAATGGCGCTGTTCTCAAAAAAGCCAAAAATACTATTTGTACTAGCGGTCCGGTGGCGACAGGAGAATGGAAATATCCGTATATCCTGAATATGGTGTTAGCCGCACATGATACGCAAAACCAATTCAGCGGCTATATCGTATTGCTGGTGGACATGAACCTTATTTATACGTTCATTTCTGATAATACGGGCCTGGGCAGCAGTGGTGAAACATTTTTGGTCAAGAAAATGGTCCTCATGCCGGACACTCCCGGCAGGTCGCCGGACAATGAATTTATGTTCATCAGCCCTCTGCTGTATGATTACCGGGCCATGCTGGATAAAAAGATGGTTTTTGGAGCGGTCGAAAGAAAAATAATCGAGAGCAAGGATTATCGGGGCAATGACGTTTTGGCGGTATGGCAGGAAATACCGTCGTTGAATTGGGAATTGATCACCAAGATCGATAAAAGGGAAGTTTTCGCCTCGATCGGTAATATCCGTACATTGTTTTTTGTCGTCTGTCTTTTGATCCTGATCATTGTCATATTGGGCTCGATATTGTTCGCCGAAGCCATTTTAGAACCTTTCAAAAAATTGCAGGCCCTGACCATCCATGATCCTTTGACCGGGGTCCTTAACCGCCGGGGGTTCCAGGATGTTTTGGTCAAAACATTCCCCCTGATCCATCGTATGGGAATCAGCGTACAGGCCTTGCTTTTGGACCTGGATGATTTTAAACAGATCAATGATGTTCATGGCCACGGCGTGGGGGATGCCATCCTTGTCAATGTCACGGACAAGATCCGCCAGACGGTGCGCCAGACGGACCACATTGCCAGGGTGGGCGGAGATGAATTCATGGTGCTTTTGATCGACAGCAAGGAAGGGGATGCGATCAAGGTCGCGGACAAGATCCGTATGGCCATCGAACAGTCTTCCTCGGGGCATACCTTCGGGGACCCTGTTAAAACGACCTGCAGTATGGGGATAGTACCGCTGGAGGACAAGCCGATATCCATTGATGAATTGCTTCAGAAGCTGCATTTGTCCCTGCAATTAAGTAAAAGTGAGGGGAAGAACCGTGTGGTGTACCATGGGGACCAGGTGAAGATAGACCAAGGTGATCCCGACGCTATTTCTGATCTCAAGAATGTCCTGGCCTCAGGGGATAGGTTCTATACCGCGTCCCAGCCGGTCTTTGACCTGAGGAGCATGACAAAGGTGGGGTATGAACTTTTGTCCCGGCTGGACCATGAGGGGTATTCTTCCCCCGACGCCTTCCTTCTTTTTGCCCGTAATGCCAGGATCAACGGGATGATCGAAAGGCTCAATGATAAAATGATCAATTTCGTCTGTAAACGCATAAGTCGAACTATTTTGATTTAAAACTCAGGTTCGGCGCCTGAACTGTGATGCTAGGATACTTGTAGGTATGATGTCAGGGGTAGAAGGATATGAATATGGCAAGAGGATAACACAATTTGGATAAAAAGTAAATTTATTGATCGGCCGCCATCTTTAATTCTTGGAAGGGCTCTGGCGTTGACGGATCAAGGCCGCTTAATCATGGATATTCAGCAGGGACAGTTGGGTGGCCTGGAACAATTTCCCGCAGCCCATGGCCAGGCCTCCCACGCCAAAGAACCCTAAAGCCACCCCAACCACCACCAGGAGTTGTAATAAAACGGAATTTTGGAAGGTGGCTGATACAGCACCAAGTAAGGTGACCAGGGTGGCGCAGGCAAATGCAGCAAGCGCCATATAGATATTACGCAAAGCACGGAACAATAGCTCGGCCTGCTTCTCCACACGATTGACGGTCAAAAGCAAATGAGCTGCCTCTTTGCCCGATTGCTTGCCTTCTTCGGACCTTGTATATAATTTATGCATCAGTTCCCTTGTTGCCAACATCCTGTTGACCGTGCTCATCGCCAGAACACTCGATGCGTTGGTCAAAAGTGCCGGAGCTGCAATGAATGTCACGATACCAAAAGAACTTTGAGTTAACACTGTCGGCCCCATAGGATCTTAGCTCCAAGGATTAACATCTATGTTTGAAGATAGTTTATCTTAAGAAAAAACCTTCTGCAATTTATTTAAACATGTTCAAATGTTTCGGCAGAGGAAGACTGGAAGGCAAGTTCATATTCTTTCGGGACAGGACTTTTAAGCAGGTCCCCTTCTTTAATGAATGGGTAAATTTCACTGTAATCTTTCACCTGGGAAAGGGAAATACGCCGCATTAAATGCCGGGGCCTTAGCTCTTTGGGATCAGAAAAGCCCATGGCTCCCAGGATCTCGGCAAAACTTTTAACGGTTGCTTTATGGAAATTGGCCACCCGCTTGTTCTTTTGGGCCACGACCAAGCCATTGACCAGGGAAGGGTTTTGGGTGGCAACACCCGTGGGGCATTGATTCGTGTTGCATTGCAGGGCCTGGATGCATCCCAGGGACAGCATCATGCCGCGCGAGGAGTAACACAGGTCCGCGCCCATGACCATGTGCTTGATGATGCCAAAACCCGAATTGATCTTGCCCGATGAGATGATCCTGATCTTATCACGCAAGGCAAATCCGACGAGGAAATTATGCACGATGACCAGCCCTTCATTCAGCGGCGAGCCCACATAGTTCGAGAATTCAAGGGGTGCCGCCCCTGTCCCTCCTTCGCCGCCGTCCACGGTGATAAAATCCGGCGTGATACCGCTTTGGCGCATGGCCTTGCAAATGGCCATGAATTCACGGGGCTTGCCGATACAGAGCTTGAATCCAACGGGCTTGCCTCCTGATAGCTCCCTCAAACGTTCAATAAATTTCAAAAGTTCTAACGGTGTACTGAACACGGAATGGCCCGGCGGAGAAATAACGCTTTTGCCCATTGGGACTCCGCGTATCTCAGCAATTTCTTTTGTCACCTTCTCAGCGGGCAGGATCCCTCCATGGCCGGGTTTGGCCCCCTGGGAGATCTTGAGTTCTATCATTTTAACTTCAGGTAAATTGGCTTTTTCTGAGAATTTTTCCGGTGAGAATTTACCATCATAGCTGCGGCAGCCAAAATAGCCTGTGCCGATCTGCCAGATGATGTCCCCGCCTTGCAGATGATAGGGCGTCAAACCACCTTCGCCGGTATTTTGCGCAAACCCGCCCATTTGGGCCCCCTGATTAAGGGCCATCACCGCATTTTTGCTTAAGGATCCAAAGCTCATCGCCCCGATATTGAACACACTGGCCGAATAAGGTTTGGCCCGGGTAGGACCGATCATCACGCGCAATTGTTGAGGATCAACGTGTTTAGGCATGATCGAATGCGTCACCCATTCATACCCGACTTCATAAACATTCTTCTGTGTCCCAAAGGGAAGCGTGTCCAGTTCTCCTTTGGCGCGCTGGTAGACCAGGGAGCGGTCCAAACGGTTGAAAGGTGTTCCCGAAGTATTGGACTCGACAAAATACTGATTGATTTCCGGACGGAAGAATTCCAACACATATCTGAAATTACCGATGATAGGAAAGTTACGGCGGATGGCGTGATGTGTCTGGAACATATCCGCAAGCCCTACCAGGATCACCGGCCCAAAAATGACCATGGACCACCAGACATGCGGGAAAACAGGAGTAAGGAGGAAATTGACCACAACTATCAGGAGTGAGATGAACAAAAAGAAAAGCCGGGCCATAAAAGTATCTTAAAGCCCGGCTGTTCTAAATCAAGCATTAACTCCAGATTTTATTCTTCATCTTCCCAAAGATCAGGAGAAAATTCAGGTTTCTTCCCTAACAAAAAATCCTCCTCTGCAAATTCATAAGTCATCCAATCCTGGACCTCCGGTTCTCGTACAAATGTTTTTTCGATCATCAAATTTTTTCTCATCTTCCCCTCCCTTCCTTGTTTACAAAAATATAATATCTTAATTTTCTTTAAATTGAAATGGTCTATATCCCCCTTTCATTGACTTCTTTCCACATTAGCAAGGCGATTCCAGCATACCGGCCTTTTCTTGGCGATGGGCTTACCTTTATCTTTATAATCGGCCAGCGCTAAGATGTAATACCAAAATTCATCTTCCGTCAAAGCACCTTTCATGACATTGATCAATGCCGACGTGATCACAACCTTTCCCATATCGCCGGGTCTCCAATGATTGAGAAAGCAATACCAAGGGCTTGCGGGGTCCTTCATGTCGAGTTTCATCTTGGTGTAAAAACAAACAAAACCCTCCTTGCGTATATAGTTCAAGGTGTCTTCAATGGTCTTAAGCGGTAAATGTTTGGCTTCATGACGCAGGCGATAGACGATCTTGACACAGGTGGAGCAATACGTAAAAAGTTTATTTTGAAGATGCTTGCCGCAAAGATCGCATATCCCCGTATGTGCCATGGGATAAGCTTGGGTGGCAGAGAGGGCTTGTTCCACTTCTACTAAAGCGTAGTGATGGTCCCAAAAAATTGGTTTTCTCTTTCTGATCGGAACATGATTTCGCTTAAACTTGGCCAAGGCCCGGATATAATACCAAAACTCTTTTTCAGAAAGGTCAGATTTCATGCCGTTGATCAAGGCAGAGGTGATCACGATCTTGTGTAGGTCATGCGGCGCCCAATGATCAAAAACGCAGTAAAATGCGCTTTTGGGATCATTCATATCAAGGGCCATCCCCGTGTAATAACATACATAGCCGTACTTGCGCACGTATTCCCATATCTTTTTAACGACCCAGGGCGGAAATTGCCGTGCTTTCATGCGGAAGGCGAATCTGGCACAAATAGGGCAATACCGTGAACGCTTAGGAGAAACCGGCCTGCCGCAGATGCAGCATTTCTTTTTGCGTATGGAAGGAGATTTAAGCATCGTTGGGACAAGCCCCTTCAATTAAAATAATCCAACCGGAGGAACTATACATTCGACGCTGATTTAGTTATTTGCCACCAATTTTAACGGTAAATATCTTTACGGTGACCTAAATCTAGGACTTTGATTAGATGAGCTTTGTCATTTATGGAGTAAACAACTCTATAATCACCCATGCGGATTCGATAATATTCAAATACCTGAAGCTTTTTGACGCCTGAAGGACGAGGATTTGATTCTAACGCAAGAATTCTGAGAATAAGGTGATCTTGAATACCTTCCGGCAGTTTCTTAAATTGACGCTGAGCGCTGGAAGTGATCTCAACAGTATATTTCATTTGTTAAGCTTTGCCGATAGATTTAAGAAACCCTCGAAACGACTTGGTCTTTTCATGACTACGTTTGGAAGCAACTGCGATATCCATAATGTCTTCACGTAGTGAATTATCCTGAAGCAATCTTGAGAGAAATGTGCTACGTTCTTTTGCAGGTAACGCTTTAAATGCGGTCATAAATATTTCTGCGGTGGCTTGATAAGGTGCCATAGGTATCTCCTTTTCTTAAAGAATATCATGCTACACACTGAACGTCAATTATTATGGGAACTTGCGATACCTTAATAAAATTACGCTTTGGCTAATTGTAACTCTTGTTTGCGATCATTGATGCCCAATAATTGGAACGGACTTGAGATCGGCGTAATATTGATGATAACCGGTGTAAAGCCTTTAAAGTTACTTTGTTCTAATTCATTAAGCTGGGCAGGATCGAATTGGACACTAATTGTTTTGCCTGTGCGCTTGACATTGATTTGGTTAAGGTCGATACCACCAGTATTTTCTCTCCCAACCTTTATCGCCCCATCCTGCGATGCCCCCCCTGTCATCGCTGAGTCCTCTGGGCCAAGTTTAAGAATATCATGTTCGTTTCTGATAGCCGTTATTTCTTTTTCATGGTATTTCCCATTTTTAATACCCGTTGGATACTTATAAAACCTGCCTTGATAGATTAAAAACGCACTTTGATCAGACTGCACTGTTCCATATAAAAATCTAATATTTTTTTCATATCCTAATTTTTTTAATGCCCGATAAATAACGTAGAATGAAGTTAATCCTCTATAAGTTGGTTCTCCTCCTAAATTTATCACTATTTGACTTTCCTTTGTTATTTGCATTCCTTTCAATTCATCAATGATCTCTTGTTCATTTACTTTCATTTCATTTATGTGAGCTAAAAAATGTTTCCTTTGCGCCGGATCAATAACAATTAAACCTGAACAGGTATTCAAACGTGAAGTCATTAAAGGAACATCCCAGGATGTTTTAACATACGCCCCCTCACCTATATAAATAGGCACTGGATCCAATGTGTATTGTTCTCCCACCTTAATTTTCCTGGTAAAATTATTAACTAATAATTGGTACATTATTTTTTCCTTCAATGTTGAAGCCATGGAGTCTTTTTTCTTATTAAGTTCGATTAACGCTTTTAGAAATTCATTTGCATCTATCCCCCCATCCCGCGATTCCTGCCCACCCGCCATCGCTACATTAACTAATTTTTGTTCATGACTCACAATCTTTGACCTGCTCTCCATAATAGCTGGCAATGCAGCTTGTACAATATTCCTACTGATTCTTAACGATCTCTTTATATTATTTTTAACTTTATCATACGTTCTAAAATTATCACCTTTGGCAACATATCTCAATTCCTCAGGGAATAGATGATCAACCAAAGTATCAATTTCAGTATTTTTAATTGCTGCGAGCTTTTCCAAGAACGGCAAAGCATATTGCCGCAACAATTCTTTATTCTGCTCTAAAGTAGCTTGTAATGTGTCGGGGGTAAGTTGCATTAGAATCATGGCATGCTCAAAATCGATAAAACGGACATCATAACGAACTTCACCTTGGATGATCATTTTCTTTAATAAAACCTGTTTGGGGCTGTAAGAATCGCCAGAGGACATAAATTGACGTAAAATATCTGAACCTATAAATTGACCAAAATTAGCGACATAAGGTTCCCAATCTTTATATTGGATTTGGGAAGGCATAACGTCTTTCAATTCGGGATGCTGTTTAGCCAAATCACTTTCATAAATAACTGTATTATCATAACCTTCATAAAAAACTTCACTGCCTTCCCAATATTCGAGTGCTGTACTAATGTTGCCTCTTGCATCTTTGACCAGCCAAACAGGGGCTGTATTAATACCCGCACGTGAGGCAACTTCATAAGCTAATCTTTCCATAAAAGGTCCGTACCAAATATCCGCCCTAGTTGGCTTGATCAATATATTACGGTTATCTTTTTGATAAACAGGAAATCTTTTAGTCCCAACCGTACTTGATAAAACATAGCCTTGAGGGTTCAACATAAGGTCTTGATGCGACCAGAATGCCGTCTGATTCTCATTATTTTCATTAATTATCTTCTCAGTTGAATTGTTGTTAGGAGAAGTCGTTAAGGATGATTGGTTTTCTTCCTGTGGATGGCTCAGCGTATTTTCTGAGGCTTCAAGAGCTTTCTTTATCAATACGATTTCTTTCTCTGCATCACTTTTCCAGTAACCTGCTAAATATTGAACTCGTCTAAGCAACAATTCTTCAAGCTGTTCATCAGGCATATTAATTAATTCTTGATATAACCTATCAAAATGGTCTCTTACTTCCGGCATTAGATCTAATTTCGGATCATGATGACCTGCCTCATTTATTAAAGCTAGCCTCAATTCATTAAGTTCAGATCTTCTGCCTTCTGTTCCCAGGCGTGCAAGTATACCGTTAAGATGGACTGTTGATCTCTCCAATTCCGGCATGGTTTTAATTGATACGTCTTTTAAATATTCAAGCTGTTGTGGAGAATCTCTTAGTAAACGATTTGCGGTGGCATTGAACATCATGTCAGAGAATCTATTTGGATCAGTATATGAAGTTGAGGCAATGTTAAATAAAGTCAGTGCATCTTTCGAAATTGTAACCCCTGTAGATCTTTCTTTAAAATTTGCCAATAACTTCCCTGCCTCGATCATCGAAGTCCCCGAACCCACCGCAACTTGAGCCAATCCCGCCATAATACCGCGTAAAAATGTCCTTCTAGTCATCATAGCCATATTATGCATGATTTGCTGGATTTTCCAGGCATGCCATTTTGAAATTTCGGACATTTTTTGTAATTCATTCTCTTTGAGAAATCCTGCTGTCATTTCAAGACCCCTTAATTCCTCTTGAGTATCCAAAGCTGCAATATATGCCTCTACTATACGTTTAGCCTGCTCATCACTGCCAACTGATGATAAACGTATGCAAAAATAACCCATGTTCCCTTTACCAAGACTGCTCTGGCCATAAGAAACTTCTGGGCCCATTACTGCTATATAATAGACCCCTGGAGAACTTCTTACCTTGTCTAATGCCACTAATGTCGAGCCAATTGTTTTTTCATAGAAATCTTCTAATATTTCTGTTTCTAAGGGTCTTGTCACCACCTCCGCCGTCATCGCCCCATCCGCTGCCTTGGCCAATTGGGCCTTGTTCCAGATTTCTTTAATGTCAATAAATTCTCTTAAGCGTTTATTGTAAACCCACACTGCATTAATATCCCCGGCAGGAATATTCGAATACCGAACTGGCCTCCCCTTATATTGACATATGACACATATAAAATCTTTACTGATCGGCTTGCGCAGTTCAGGACTCGGGCGAAATGCATACTCACTAGCTTTAGCAAGCCAGTTAGCGCCAATTATGCCGTCGTAACTCGAATCTCGTACCATCATCCCGCGTCGCAATACTCCTATCAAACCATCTTCACTAAGCCGCATACCTCTGAATATTCTTCCTTTAGAGGGTATCGTTAATTCTATAGGCTTCAAAATTATTGTTTGGGAGCGCATATCAGGATAGTATTTCTTCAAATGTGTAAATAAATCCTCTTCGTTATCAAACAAAGACTGTTGGATTATATCCTGAAAATTCTTTTCTTTTCCTACCTTCATCGCCCCATCCGCCGTCAGCGATTTTTTCAAACCATCTAAGAAGTTGTTTATCAAAGGTGTAATTTTTAATTGTTGCCAAAGCCGATAAGGCAAAAGACTGTAATTTAGATAACTTATATATGTTTCTATCAAACGTAGTCTATTCCTTCCCCATCTATTTGTATCTGTTGTATCAATTAACCACAAACGATCCTTGGTTTCCCCAAACCTATGCCCATATATAAAATTCTTAGGATGAAAATCAACTTCTATCCCGAATTTTAACAATTTATAAAACATCTCTTTGAAAGATTCAAAAACTTCGGGCAATAAAGAATCTGGTAATTCATCTAAACGAACTCCATTTATAGCTTCGGTCTTAACCATATAAACCCGTTGGCCACGATTAGTTTTTATGTAACCACGCTGTAATATATTCGGACTAATCTCTTCACGTATCAATCTTTTTACTTCTGGAGTTATCTCAATCTTATTTTCTGTTGCTTGACCGTCTTCTTTATACATTTTATAAGCATACTTTCCATCTGGATCAAAAAAGACCTCCGTATTCGTTCCCACAGCTATGCTTTTACCTAAGTGAATACCATCAATAACCAGATCTCCTTCATTTAAATCACCATTAAAATCTTTCTCCACTACATTCATCGCCCCATCCTTTTGCGATGCCCCCCTGCCCCCCGCCATCGCTTCATCTAAAGGCTTAACTGTATCTGGCTTTAATCTATTAAAGCTATCCACAATGACCGGCCAATTACCTTCTATGGCGCTATTGATATCAGCCAAAACCCTTTTCAATTCACTGTATAATTTCTCATCTGACAATACCCACTGTAAGAATCTGGCGAAATCTCTCGTCTTACTTCCTATATTGCCATCTTCTGGCGCCTGCAACCCTTGCTTAACTTCCTCTTCCCAAAACGTTTTATCTTTGTCATGATATTGATTAATGGAGGCCTTATAGCTTTCAAGCGTTCCCCTCAAATAAATCCACCTTTCTTCTGACAATTCTTTATCATTCTTTAATAGAATTGTAGATCTTCTTATGTTGATGGGGGGCTCTATAAAAAAATGTAGCACCATAAATTTTCCTGGCCCTTCTTTCCCTCTAAGAAATAGTCTGATTTTCTCGCTCTGCTTTTCTATAGATTGCGTTGCTTCATCTAATTTGGTTAAGGCTTCAGCATTCATCGCCGTATCCACCGCAATCCATATGGAACTCTTATCTTTAAATTGAATGACATGCAACCAACTTAACTTCATAATTTTAAGTTGATCCATCGTAATCTCATGCCCTCGGTATAAAACGATTGCTTTACCGTTATTCAACCTTAAAAGCAAACTTTGTGTCAATATATGATGTGCCTGACTTGGAGCATCAGCAAATTGATTTCCATCAAATAATGTCTCAACATTCTGCGCATTAAGACTGGCATAAGAAAGTAATTGATTTTGTAATAACAATTGTTCGTCAGGCCCTAAAGAATTGACAAGATCATTAAACCAATCTGCTGTTTCTGCTTCAAACAGTGGTGACGCTTTAGAAAAATATTCCTTTAGTCCCTCTGCAGCTGTCATCGCCTCATCCTTCTTATTTTCAGGCGGTATTTGCTCTTCAGTCAGATGATCAAGCGCACTACCCGGCTTAATTTTATTTTGTACTATAGACAAGACTTGGAAAAACATCCGATCGTTAGCATCTATAGGCAAGATTTCGTAAAAGAATCCCTGAATCAAACCCTCATCCAGGTTTTTCGGTTTATGTATTGGTTCCACATCTTCCAAAGATAAAATTCTCTCTTCTAAATGAAATTCCGTAACTTTCTTGTAAATTTGTTCTATCATTTGACGAGAAATTCCAGGTACTATCATCGCCCCATCCCGCGATGTTTCCCCACTCGTCATTGCCGCACTGGATGCTTCCCGTTCCCACCGATCTAAAGCCTGACTAATACGGTTTAATATCAGCATTGGTTCCCGCTCTAATTTGGCTTTAATTCTTGGCCTATATAATGGTTCTTTCGTTCCTATAGTAATTAAAGTCGCTATCATCGCGACTCTTGCATATATATTAGGATCACCTCTGTACGGTGTAACTTTCTTAATAAGCAAATCAATAAAATATGGATAAATCTCCGGAATAAAGGAAATGCTTGCCGCAATAAATCTACGGTTAAATGAATTCTCTCGGCTTTCATCATTCAAAACTGCTTTCATTGCATCTATGCTACTTTCCAGCTGGGTCTTATGTTGCCGGACAAACTTAAGAACAAGGGACATATCCAAAAATCTTTGTTCTTTAAAACCAGCTGTTCTGATCAAAGCAATTAGTTCATTAGCATTCATCGCCTTATCTGTTGTTGACATGGCCATATCATCAATGGTTCGGGAGAGAATATCTGAATCTATATCTCCTGTTCTACTTTGCTCTATGGCCTTTTCGATGATCCTTATTACTGTTACAAAACCTTGTTCCCTGTATGGCGCTTTTAGTGTTTTTTGAAATGAAAAACCATCGTCTATGATCGTTACATGCGCATCTCCCGTTTGATTCGATTCAATGTTAAAATCTTTTTGCACGCGCAAGGTGAGTTTGCCCCCCAAAGCCACAAGAACAGAGCTTTTATAGATCAATCCGGTTGGTTCAGATATCAGTTCCGGTGGCACTCTGGCCTGAGGGATTTGGGTTCTTTCAACACCCATAAATTTCCCCGATCCAAACTCATCTGAATTAATGCCTAAAGATTCAAGCCGGTAAAGGTGGTTTTGGCTATCCGAACCGTTAGAAACCAGGAACACAAACCTGTGAAAATTATCCGTATCATGATAAACATACCTTCCTATACTGCCTAGGACCTTGCTCCTGGCCAATGCATCTGTTTTTCGAGGCGCATAAAACACTTCAAGCTCCTCCCCCAATTTATACTGAGCATTGAGCGCTTCAAGGCTATTTAACATCGCCCCATCCTTCCGCGATTCCTTCCCCTCCACCCCCGTCATCGCCGTATCTTTTAAATCCACATTTATTACTGCCTCTTCACCCTCAGGACTTCCAACCATAGCACTGTCATGTGTCCTTCCAAGACGAAATGTACCCAATTGAGTGATCCCCCCCGAAAAATACTTCCTCGGCACAAGCTGTCCATCGGGTGTTGAGGTCTCTTTAATATAGTTAAAGGCCCCCTTCTTGTAAGCTTGAAGGTAACGGTTATAGATCTGCTCTTTGACGGCAGGATCGTTTAAATTGACACCGGCAACTTTGTTTTTATTGGTATAGATCGCATCCAAAAGGCCGTTTTGAATGGTTTCCTTATACCATTTGGCCAGGATCAAAGCTTGGTAGATTTGACGTAGCGGTGCAAAATTCTTTCCCACATTAACTTCTTTTGCAATTTCAGGAAGGATGATCTGACGGACGATTTGAGAGCCTATGGAATCCGTGCCGTTATGCACGGGCATATGTTTTTGTAACGCGGTGTAATCTTCATCGAGCATTACCTTCAACGTCGCCTTGGTCACATACGCCGCGGCTCCATGTTCAAACACTTGTGCCTGGTCCGGCAAGATCCAAACCTTGTTAAAGGTATTAACAGGGACATTGGTTGTGCCAAATTGTTGCTGGGCCTTTGCGTATACCCTGCTCCAAAATTCTTTGCCTAGATCTTTCTCGGGATAAATCAAGGAGGCTGTGAGTTGTTTAAGAATATAGTCTTGGGCCAAAAGGTCACGACCTAAATCTGTTTGGCCAAGTGCCTCTGGGACCATCCTATTCTTCTCATACGGGCTTAAATTGACCCATAGATCGCCCTCAGGGATGGTTAGCCCTGCCAGGAAATATTTAACTAATTGACTGGCTTGATCCTTGATCGTCGCGGTATCCTGAGGGCCGCGACCGGTATCAACGATGAATTGAAATTCTAAAGGCTTTTGGGGATTGACGACCAGACCTTTTAAGGCCAGCGGGGCAAAAGGCAGCGACTCCCCAACCATTGTTCCGGGCACAGGAAGCTGATCGATACTAAATTCCTGGGCTTGAACAAATTGGAGATTAGTAAAAGAAAATGTAAAGCAAATGAATGAAGCAATAAAACGTTTAAACATGCTTTTCCTTGTGGAATTTAAGAATTCTTGGATATGGTGAAAGTATGCCATATGTATATACGAATAGCAAATTTATGTATTTATATAGGATTAGGGGGAAAACCGGTAAGTGCCTGCAAAAGATAAGCAAAAGTGAGCAGAATATAGGCCCAACTTAAAATCGAAAGAAAGTAATTAAATTTAATAGAAAATTGTTAAAATACTTTTTATGAACCCCGAAGCCATTGAAGGACATTTTGCGCTCGTATTGATCCAATGGATGGTGATCATCGCGGCTGCTTGGGGCTTGGGCCGGTTGGGCAAACGTTTCGGACAACCGCTCGCCGTGGGAGAGATCCTTGCCGGGATCTTATTAGGCCCCTCGGCCCTGGGTTTGATCTGGCCGGGCCATTGGCCACCGCTATTCCCTGCCGAGACCCAGCAATCGCTGCAAGTCCTCGGCAAACTGGGGCTGGTCTTTTTATTGTTCCAGGTTGGAATGGAATTTGATTACAGCCACCTGCGCCTGAGTTCACCCACGGTCGTGACCGTTTCCGTGATGGGCATGATCGCGCCATTTTTGTGCGGGTTGGCCATTGGGCCGTGGCTTCATGAGCATTTTGCTCCCCAGACACCGTTTTTTGGCTTTCAATTCTTCCTATGCATCGCTCTTTCAATTTCTGCGCTTCCTATCATGGGACGCATATTACTGGAAATGGACCTTAATCGTACCGCCTTTGGCGCGATATGCATCAGCGCGGCGGCCATCGACGACGTTACCGGTTGGGTTTTGCTTGGGCTGGCAACCACCATGGTGACAACGAAATTCAATATCTGGAATCTATTGCTTCAACTGGCGGGCATCCTGGCATTCTTTATTTTTCTTCAAAGATTCATAGGTCCTTGGTTCAGGGCTATATGGCGCAAGAGTGTCCATGGCCACTCAGGGGATCAATTACCGGTCTCTTTTTTGGCCCTGCTGTTGATCGGGCTTTTTGCCAGCAGTTTGGTCACGCATGAACTTGGGATCTTCGTTATTTTTGGCGCATTTTTATTCGGCACGGCACTGCACGAGGAAGTCGGACTGGTCAAAGCATGGCGTGACAAATTTTCTGATGTGGTGCTCGTTGCCTTTGTGCCGGTCTTCTTTACGAACACCGGTTTAAACACATCCATTGGCCTGTTAAAGACACCTGAAGCGTGGCTGGCATGCGCGTTGGTATTGGCCGCCGCCGTTGTCGGAAAGCTCGGAGCTTGTTATCTTGGCGCTCGCTTCACCGGACAACCCCACCGTGAAGCCGGCTGCATCGCGGCACTGATGAACACCCGGGCTTTGATGGGCCTTATTGCGATCAACGTCGGCCTTGATCTGAAATTACTGACACCCGCCCTGTTTACGATGCTCGTCATTATGGCGCTTTTGACCACCGCCGCATGCGGCCCCTTACTGCGCTATTGGTTGCCCAAAAACCTAAAGATCAAAGCGGTAAATTAGGTTCAAAATACTTAAAGCCCATTCGGAATAAGATCTTGCAGACGATGGTAGAACACATAAATACAAAATTAAAGAAATTCTGGGTCAGATCTACACTGATGCTCCCCATGGTTTTGCGGGCCTGTTCTTTATTTGAATGGGGCCCAAACAAACGGTACTGGCAAGCGATGAACGGACCATAATAGATCCTATAAAGCAATATCGGATCTTTTTTCAGGTCTTTCCATAATGGCCTGCATCCGATAAACCCCGCCAGTTCATCCATATAGCTTGTGTAATCAACCAGCCCGGTGATGCGGTCAGAAACAACGGAAAACATTTCTTGATGGTTCCGGGCATCCGTTTTTATCCGGGCTTGCATGTCCTCCGCAGAGGGAAGATGGACATTACCGCTTAGAATTTGAGCAAACCACCTGGATTGCATTTCAGCGATCGGAGGGATAGCACCCCTGGCAGGTCTTGCCAACCCGATAAAACAAAGCGTGGGTCCAATTTTTGGGTCAAAACAATTTTTATACAAGTTCCGGCAATCCATGCGCTCTATTCCCAAGAAAGGATATCTTGTGACATATCCCGTGCAAAAAATAACGGCATCAGCTTCAAATGCCGTATCGTCTTCAAAGATGACCCCGCTCTTGGTGAACTCTTTGATGTTTTTTTTAAGGAAACATTTCTTGCTGGCGATCGCTTTGGCAATGCCTTGGCATTTGGTGGCAAATTGCTGGTCATGGCCGGCTTGAGATTGGAAATTAAGTTGACTAATGACAATTAATTCTTTTATACCGACATAAGAAAGATAACGGACCATCTTGATCAGGAGATAGATGATAAACAAAACCTTAAGGATGAACTCGAGCGAGCCCAAGATCGGGAAAAAACTTATTAACCCCACTAAGATAAAATTTAAAACTTCAAAGACCAGCATTACAGCTGTAATGATACAAAGGATCACGAAGAACGTGGGCCAATGAAAGCTTTCATGTCTTATCCTAAAAAGCCATACGGGAGATGTATAAAACAAGCGGTTGGTATAAAAATCATTGGGTCTGCTAAAAATAAAACGCGGAAGGACCAAAACTCCCCGTCGTAAAACTAACGCGCATTGCCCCGTGACCCGTGAAACTTCATCGACAATATCTGAACCGCTTTCACCCCCGCCCACAACAACAACGTTCTTCCCCTTGAAGGCATCCGGTCTTTTGTAATGGCCGGAGTGAATGATCTTCCCTTGAAAGATCTCACTATGGGGGATCACCGGGATGGAAATATTCTGATGGACCCCCGCGCAAACAGCGACCGCGTCAAAAGTATATTGTTCCTCTTTTTTATTGTCCTGGTCAAGAACCTTTACGACCCAAGCCCCTTGTGCTGACTGCTCAAGCCTTTGAACAGCATGATTGAATTTAATAAATGGCATTGATCCAAAGTCAGTGGCATAGTCACGCAGATACTGAAGGTACTCGTCATGTTTAAAATGGAATTTGACCTTGCCGCGGGGAGGAAAATCTGAAAAGGCAGTGATGAACGATGACGATGTCAGGTAGGCAGAATCATAGACGCCGTTATTGTCTTCGGCCCAGCGGTAAACGCCCCCGATATCCCGGGCTTTTTCAAAACAGATGACCTGATGCCCTTCTTCCATCAAACTTTTAACAGCCGCAAGTCCCGATGGACCAGCGCCGATCACAGCCACCTTCTTGACCTTGGGACCCGGCGCCTTTTCATTCTCTAAAGGTGTCATCATTTGAACCAAATACTAACAGAAATCGGGAATATATTCAAATTTAAGGATTTGCCCGGCCCCATTACGGGACCGGGCGTTCTGTAACAAAAACCGGCTTCTTTCCATACCGTTCATGCCGGATCGGGATCGTATTCTTCCGGACGATGCCCAAGCGCAAACTCGATCTTGGCGATGAGATTAACCGGCTGGAAAGGCTTAAGGATAGATATTTTAATGCCACAAAGTTTCATCATCAAAAGATGTTCTTTCTCCGTAAAAAAACCCGTCATTGCAATAACAGGCACATCTTTAAGTAACAGGGAATTCCTTACTTCATCAGCTATCTGGAACCCGGTTTTGGGGCTCATTTTTAGATCCAATAAAATGACATTAGGCTTTTTCTTAAAAGCTACATCAAAAGCATCGGAGCTGTCACTCATAGCTATCACATCATAGCCTCCTAATTCCAGCATCGTCTGCAACTCCTGCAAAAGCTCTTCGTTATCATCTACAACCAAAATACGGGAACTACTTCCTGTATTTTCCATGATCGCCACCTTCTTTCTTCTCCCTGCACACCCCTCCCCCCTAATTTTAAGTTTAACTTATAAAGATCAAACGAACAAGGCACGGTTCCCCCTTTTACTGACCTTCTTCCACCGTTACACCTCCCGGAGGTATAACGGTTCAATGGGTGATAAAATTACGCTTGGCTTCGGGAAGTCTTTTTCTGCTGATACATCTTTTTATCTGCTTCTACAATTAATGCCTCCAAAGAACTCTGGACATCATGATTCACCATGAATTCTCCGGCACTCATGGATAATTTAAAACCATTATTACTGTTTAAATTATACTCATTGATATTGGCTTCGAGGCGCTGCTTAATTGCAGGGATATCCTTATCAGATGTATCTACGGCTAAAATAACAAATTCATCTCCTCCCCAACGGGAAATAATATCAGCTTCTCTAAATGATTTGTTAAGTAATTTAGCCGTATCGATCAAAGCCAGGTCCCCAGCATTATGGCCGAATTGATCATTGATCTTCTTCATCTGATCAAGATCAATTAAAAAAAGAACGTTGGCCTGCTTGGAACGCCTGGCTTCCTTCATCTTTTGATCGACAAGGAATTTAAACCCACGACGATTGTAGAGACCCGTTAGATCATCAGTAGTGGATAACTTCTTGACCTCTTCTTCAGCTAAGTGACGGGCACGGTTATCACGGAACATAGTTATAAACGCTATAAAAATAATTAAGAAAGCCAGCATGCTGCCTATGTTCATACTAATACCCGCTATTTTGTTGGTCGCTTCTGCCCTAAGCGCTCTGAAATTTAATAACCGGTATTCTTCATTTTCCAGATCATACTCAAACGTCCGCAGTTGGACCAGGATATCACTTCCTCTGGCCAATAAAAGAAAATCGGTAGGAGCTCCGCTACGTTTTAAGGCGATCAATTTATTCGTAATGGCAAATTTTTCTTTAATGAGAGGTTCAACGAGGTTAAGTCTCTTTTGCTGAATTGGGTTATCCACTGTCAAATGACGCACTTCATTCATCGGATAAATAATATGAGTCACTGCCAATTTATAAGGTTCAAGGTCTCTTTCATCTCCTGTTAAAATAAAACTTCGTGCGCCTGTTTTAACGTCGGCAAAAAGGTCTTTAAGTTGCAAGAGGACATTGTACGTGTGGTCCACCCACAGAGTATCTTCAGTAAGCTGCTTCTCATGGTAATTCGACAAAATGCCGACACCGATAAAGAGGACCAAGGCTATCACTAGCCCGCCAGCGACTATTTTTTCAATAGCGATCTGGTGCTTGATCTGACTATATATGGAAACAACGACCCATGCTGTGAACAACAGGATCATGAATAATAACAGCCATGGGACGAGAGTTTTAATATAGGGGTCTTCATATTGTAAAAGGCCGTAACAAACCTGCAGCCCTAACGAAAGGCCTCCCAGTGAAATTACCACTAACGAAATATATGCGTTGCCCACACAGGTCAACATCATCGCTATCCCTAAAAGACAAAGTCCAATAGTTGTATGTACGGCCAAGGCATTATACGAACCCCAGGTGTAAGCGAACGGAATGTGGCTAAAATAACCAAAAATGGCTGTAGTGCCTATCACAAATAAAAATGCCCCGCAAAAACACCGCCAGAACATAACGAGTTTCCGCTGCCTGACTAGCCGATCAATGAGGAGACCTGACCCAAAGAGAAAGAAACATAAAGCAGTTTGCGGTGCCATACGGCCTGGGAATTGAGATGAAGCTGTCAAATAATCCTGCATAAAAAGCTGGTCGATATTTAAATTGATCCCTGTCAGATATTGCCATAACGTCATTGTGCCAAGAACAATTAACAAGACACCCATTAACGCGGTCATTATTTTCTGAGGACGGAGAATAAAAAAGATCCCTATCCCGCTTGAAAAGAATCCTAAAGCAGTATTGAATTTCATCGAGTTAAAAGCAGGGTTGATCTCGATCAGACCGGGCAAATGAAGAAACCAGCCGATCATGACAAGAAGGCCCATTATGCTGACCAAACAACCTGATAAAGGAATGATACTCTGCAATTTGGAAGGAATGCTGGAATCGTTCATCGGAGTTAATATATTATAGTCGACCTAAAAAATAAACCCTCTGCAATTTATTTGATCGCAGAGGGTTAAGTGATCAATAAACAGTCTCCTCCTCAATTTCATTCTCAATGGCCCAAATCAAATTAAGGGGTTGCAAAGGCTTTTTGATCCACCTTTTTATACCGCAAAAATCTAACAGCCAGCGAAATTCATCTTTATACGTCTCTGACATCGCGATGATCGGTACTTTTTTGGTTTCAAAGACTCCATTGATCGTATGAGTAAGTTCAAAACCGCTTTTATGGGGCAATTTCAATTCCATCAGAATGACATCCGGTTCGTGCTGGATGACAGTTTCTAAAGCCATTAATGGATTGATGACCGGGACCGGGGTATAGCCGCTCATAACTAAAATTTCCTCAAGTTCATCCAGGATTTTCTTGTTTTCATCGATGATGGCGATTTTTCTATTTCTCATTTTTAAATCCCCTTTTTAATTGATCATTTCCAGGTTTCAGATCCAATATTGAATTAACTGACGTAATTCATACTCCTTTCACCTGTTTCTATAAACAATGATATTCTAAAAAGGGGAACAAAAAGAATCAATTAGACTAAGGTGTAATACAGCGTTACGACGGGTAATTAATTTTGGATAGCAGCAATGCCCACTTTGTGGGCGAAGTGGATGAGTTCAGACTTTCTTTAGTCATTCTTTACATCCTTCATTTTCTCATTCCTTCATTCTTCTTCCGTAAATTCTGATAAAGAATTCGGAACTTTCCCACATAAAAAATCATCCTCTTCATCATATTGAGCCAACCAATTAGCCGGTTTAGAAAATTCTCTCACCTTGTCGCTTAATTCATAAAGCTTTCGTTCTTTTTGAACTATCATAGAACCATCCTCCATTGAGCATTATTGGTAATGTGTATGCCATATGATGCCTTTCTATAAAATGGTTAAGTTAATTTCTGCTTTGATGTTGCATGTATTTTGACATTCTTTTCCTTATTGAGCATTGGGCTTATGTTTTTCCTTTTTTGAAGCTGAACATCCTTTTGTTCATATCGTGGTTTTTGTTTCGATCTTCCCTTATTGGTCTGTTTTTTACTCTGTGCTGGTGGGTCAATGACTGCCCCATTATTATGTTTATTTAAAAGTATGGGTAGGCCCTTGATCTTCGAAGCTACGATAAAATCCTTCTGGGAAAGTCCTCCCACATCATGCGTTGTCAGTCCGACACGAAGATTGCGATATTGCGTCAAATGGATATCCGGATGATGCTTTTCTTCTTCCGCTATAAGCGCGATACGATCAATGAAATCAATAGCGGCCATAAAATCCTGTAATATGAATTCGCGATAGATCATTTTGAGACCATCGGTTAATTGCCAACCATCCAGATCCTTTAAGGACTCCCTGGCCTTGTTAGCGGTTAATAAGGAGGCTGCTTCGGTCTCTTTATTTAATGATGCTTTTTGTTCTTTAGGCTCTCTATCTTGATGTGCTTTTTGATATCCAAAATCGATCTTGTTCTGGGGCAATGAAAATATTCTTTCTTTGTGTGAATTCTTTCTAGATGGTTTATGCATATCTGCCTTTCTTAATGCGTTGTCGTGACAGCAACGGCGTCGCCTGCTGGATAAACCGTCGTGGTTTGTGAAGGAGGATCGTCATGAACGGTCGTACTATGGTATGAAAAACACCCTTGAAGGGAAATAAGTGAAACAGCACAAATTACAATTTGTAGTATCCTTACTGCCATATTTTTCTTCTTTTTTATTAATTAGCCCCAAAACCAGTTACTACAACTCCCATTGTGCGGCCAATAATACGTAGATCAGTCCCAATAGACATTTTTTTAATGTAAAGAATGTCATATTTGACCTTTTTACGAACATCGACAATGCTTTCATCATAACGATGGTACACCTGGGCTAAACCAGTTATGCCCGGCTTGACAGCCATCCGTTTGGGGTAATCGCTGATTTGACCCCTCAATTTATCTATAAATACCGGTCGTTCGGGCCGGGGGCCGATAACGCTCATATCTCCTTGTAATACGTTAACAAATTGAGGGATTTCATCTATACGGCTTTTACGTAAAAATTTACCAATTGGTGTAATACGATTGTCTTTTTGTTTAGCCCATACCGGCCCGGACACTTTTTCTGCATCCACTGTCATTGTACGGAATTTATAAATATCAAAAGGCTTTTCATCTTTTCCTGACCGGACTTGGGAGTAAAAAATCGGGCCTTTAGAAGTGATCTTGATCAAAAGAGCTATTAATATGCATAAAGGCAAAAGAATAATTAAAGCAATGGCAGCGATGATAATATCCATTGCTCTTTTAGCAATATTATAAGTTTTTCTTAAGAATGAGATGACCATGCCGAATATTCCTCCGGCAAATAAAATTAAACTGGATGGCTCGGGAACACTGGACCTTGGATAAGTAGAATATTTTTGAGGTATTTGAGGGATCTGTGCTTCTGATATTTGATGGGATAGCCCTTGAGTTTTGATCGAAGCAACAGCAGCCCAAGACCCTGTTGTAATACCAATTAAAATAAAAGCTGCGGTTAAAATGATAATGCTTTTTTTCATGCTATTTTCTAATGATCAAATCGAGTGATGGTTGAAAAAATGCCCGATCTATTCCCGGCGCCTGTTTCGCTAAAAATGACTGATAGTAAGCATCTTTGTTTGTTCGCCACCATAGATCCCTTAAAATATTCTTATGGCGCAGATAGAATGGAAGGCAACTGACAATATTAAGCTCCCTGACATCTTTAATGGCCATATCAAATTCATGAAAACTAACACCCCTCCCATGCCTGAGAAAGCTCAACATCCCTTCCTCACTATAGTTA